>Ga0099823_1000088_pt1 | contig 44612 bp, 17 predicted proteins | sample CowpearedBW_FD_76831 | JGI IMG/M metagenome (GOLD analysis project Ga0099823, IMG submission 76831) | Root nodule microbial communities of legume samples collected from California, USA - Cow pea red BW | ecosystem: Host-associated > Plants > Roots > Nodule | place: USA: California | collected...
CCACTGCCTCCTTTGAATAAAATATATTCGATATTAGTGCAGGAAGAACGGGTGCGTACTATCTCTCACAACAAGGAGGAACATGGAGATGTGTTGGCTTACACAGTGTAGGCAGGAATTCGAAATTCAACAAAGGATAAAAATGTTTCATGCACTCATTGTCATCGCTCTGGACATGACTCAAATAGTTGTTTCCAAATCATAGGCTATCCGGATTGGTGGTGAGAGCGCCCTCCTGGAATAGGAAAGGGAATTGGACGCGGAAAAAGCACACAACTTGGCAAAGGACGTGGAATTGTCAAGGCTCATGCGACGCAAGCAAATTCATCTACTGGGATTCTAGATGATGGTCCATCTGATGTCAAAGGTATAACCACTGCGCCATGGGACACATTGGTGAGTCTCTTGAACAATATCAAAGTAGGAGCAACTGACAAACTGAGTGGTAAGTGCACTTCTTTACCATGGATTCTTAATACAGGAGCCTCGTATCATATGACTGGCACATTAGCATGCCTTACTGATATTAAGGATATTATGGGGTGTTCAGTGGGTCTTCCTAATGGTCAACACATCACAGCTACAAAGGAAGGCACTGTGTTACTTAGTGACACTCTAACATTGACTAATGTTCTTTATGTGCCATCCTTAAATTGCAATCTTGTTTCAGTATCTCAATTGGTTAATGAATCAAATCGAGTTATTGCCTTTAGTGATAAATTTTGTGTTACTCAGGACCACACTACGAGGACGCTGATTGGAATGGGTGAACAGCGAGAGGGGTTATATTATCTTGGTAAAATGGTCACAGCAGCAACTATACAGACATCATCAACATCAATTTCGCATGAAGTGTGGCATAAAAGGCTAGGACACCCTTCCAATAAAGTTATTGATATGATGTTTAATAGTGATTTTGATAGAATAAATAAATCATACAACCAAGTGTGTGATATTTTTCTTCGTGCAAAACATTCACGGGAAAGCTTTCCCATTAGTAAAACCAAAACTTTTGACATTTTCTAGTTAATTCATTGTGACTTATGGGGATCCTATCGAACTCCAACTTTTTGTGGTGCTAGATATTTTTTAACTCTTGTTGATGATTATTCAAGGGCTGTTTGGATTTATCTTCTTATTGACAAGAAAGAAGTTTCAACATATTTACGACAATTTATTGCCATGGTTGAACGTCAATTTCACAAACAGGTAAAAATTATTCGAAGTGATAATGGAACATAGTTTGTCTCAATGGGAACATACTTTCGTGACCATGGTATAGTGCACAAAACTTCTTGTACAGGAACTCCACAACAAAATGGCCGAGTAGAGCGTAAACACAGGCATATTCTGAATGTTGCACGTGCCTTGTGCTTTCAAGCTAATCTTCCTATTCATTTCTGGGGAGATTGTGCTTTGACTGCATGTTATTTAATCAACCGTACTTCCACAATTGTGTTAAAAGGAAAATCTCCTTATGAACTCTTGTATGGTACACCCCCTACTCTTAATCATCTTCGGGTTCTTGGGTGTTTGTGTTATGCTCACAATCAGCATCATGGAGGTGACAAATTTGCCAGTAGGAGCAGGAAATGTATTTTTATGGGATATCCGTATGGTAAGAAAGCTTGGAGATTGTATGATATTGAGTCAAAAACATTTTTTGTCTCACGTGATGTTGTGTTCTATGAAGCTGATTTTCCTTATGCATCAACCATTTCTCCCGAACATAATTCATCCTTATCCCTTGTTCCCTCTCCTTCCCCTTCTACAGTTGTGATTATTAATGATGATCTTCCTCTTATATCTCAGTTGAACTTGAATGCTTCACCAAACATTGAATCTGATAGTCTCTCCTCTATCTCACTTACTAATGACTTTGGCATTGCTACAGTCAGGGGGGGTACACCTGATCAGATGCCCACAGAAGATGCTTTGGGTCGTGGTCATCGCATAAAGATACCTTCAACTATTTTACGTGACTATGTGACCAATACCATTCGTAAGATTGATCTCTCTCCTTGTTCATCCACTCTATCAAGCTCCTCAGGTACGCCTTATCCCATTGCTAATTATGTGAGTTGTACTAAATTTTCTTCCCGTCACCGACAGTTTTTGGCTGCTATTACTAAAGACACTGAACCGTAAACTTTCGCTGCTGCTGTTCAACATGACCATTGGCAGCAAGCAATGCAACAAGAAATTCAAGCTCTTGAAAATAATGAGACTTGGTTTATCGTTCCTCTACCTCATGGGAAAAGGGCTATCAGATGTAAATGGGTCTATCAAATCAAATATCATGCCGACAGATCTATTGAAAGGTATAAAGCTCGTCTTGTTGTTTTAGTGAATAATCAGGTTGAAGGTTTAGATTTTCACGAGACCTTTGCACTAGTTGCAAAGATGGTTACAATTTGTACTTTCCTCGCTGTTGCTGCTGCTAGGAATTGGGCACTTCATCAAATGGATGTTCACAATGCTTTTCTACATAGTGACCTTAATGAGGAAGTATACATGAAGCTACCTCTTGGCTTCCAGTCTCCTGATCCCACTAAAGTCTGCAAGTTACGTAAGTCTCTATATGGCATGAAACAAGCCCCTCGTTATTGGTTTGGTAAGCTGAAGAATGCCTTGCAAAAATATGGTTTCATACAATCCTATTCAGACTATTCTCTTTTTACACTCCATTGTGATGATCTTCACCTCAATGTCTTGGTTTATGTTGATGATCTTGTTATCTCTAATAATAATGACGACGCTATTGTGTCTTTTAAAGAATACTTGAGTCATTGTTTTCACATGAAGGATTTGGGAACCTTAAAGTATTTTTTAGGTATTGAAGTGGCTCGAAGTCCTACTGATATTTTCTTGTGCCAACAAAAATACACTCTTGATATTATTACAGAAGCTGGTCTTTTGGGTGCCAAGCCCGCTAGCTCTCCCCTTGATCCAAATCATCATCTTCCTTTGGCCACCGGGATTCCTCTATCTGATTCAACTCAATACTAGAGACTCGTTGGGCGTTTGATCTATCTTTCTGTGAATCGGCCTGATATTTCTTACAGTGTCCATATGCTCGCCCAATTTATGCAAACTCTCGTTCAAGAATATTGGGATGCTGCTCTTCGAGTGGTTCGTTATCTAAAGGGTACTCCCGGTCAAGGGATTATACTCCGCGCAGATTGTGATCTTCAACTCTACGATTGGTGTGATGCAGATTGGGCTACCTGCCCCCTCACACGACGTTCTCTTACGGGTTATATTGTTTTTCTTAGAAGTTCCCCCATTTCTTGGAAAACTAAAAAGCAACACACTGTTTCCCACTCTTCTGCTGAAGCTGAATATCGCTCAATGGCCACCACCACGTGTGAACTTAAGTGGTTAAAAGGTCTTTTACAATCTTTAGGAATTGGTCACATTCGTCCTATGTTGCTTTATTGTGATAGTCAAGCCACACTGCATATTGATGTCAATCCAGTCTTTCATGAGCGTACCAAACACATAGATATTGATTGTCATTTCATCCGTGATGCAATTTTGAATGGTACTATTACCACTCGTTATGTTAATACATCTAGCCAACTTGCTGATATTTTCACCAAAGCACTTGGAAAACGACAAATTGATTTTTTTCTTCCCAAGTTGGGCATCCAAAATTTGCATGCACCAACTTGAGGGGGGTGTTAGCTAATATCTTGGGCTGATTATTCTTATCATTGATTGCTGATATATTAGGCAATTATGTGATTATGTGATTGGCCAAAAATCATGTAATCTATTTATGGAGTCAATATTCTTATGCAGATTTGTAGGTAGGAATTAATGAAAATATATTCATACATCTGTATATATACCAATTTGAGATACATGAATAAACAAGGTGATATTTCCACATATTCTGTTAGAAAATTAGCAGAAATGAGGTGTTAGGGTTGGTTTAGGTGGTTTTGGACACCTCTTGGGCTGGCCTTAGGCCCAACAGATTGGGGCAGTCCCTTAGTTATTAGGACAGAAAATAAATGGACTTTACATTCTCAATAGTTCTAACTCCATAAAATATTCTATTTACACATAAAAATATCACAAAAATAATCAAACATATCATTATGATCACCGATAAAAAGAAACTCATACTAATATTTAAAGAGAAAATATAAACAAGAAAAACTCTTAACACAACAAGAACATATTAGTCACACAAAAAGGAAAAACAAAGACTTAATTGATCGAAGAAATTGATTGATTCAAATTGAAGAGCTTTCATGGATAGAGTCTCATATCTTCAAAAATAAATGGTGAGAACTCCCAAAGAAAGACATAAATCTCTATAAAGATGAGTTTTAAAGAAATGATGTATTTTAAAGTAATGAAATTTATTTATTAAATTTTTTATTTATATAAATATTTTTAATATTAAAATAATCGAGTCTCATTATTTTTAAATTACTATCATATTTAAAATACCATATTTTAGGTTCACACATTTTTAATTTATTTAATTTAGTTTAAATTTTAGTTTAGTTCTTAAATTTAAAATTAATTTTATGTCTGTATAATTGAAAAAAGAGAATGTTTAGTCCCAAAAAATTAAGATATATTTTAGTCGTCCAAAAATTTAAAAGTGATATTCTAGTCCACTTAAATTTAAATATTATTTTTAGTCCTACAATTTAAGAATAAGTCATTCAGTTCATAAAGTTGTTTTTACAAAATTTACATTCTAAATTTAGAAAAGAAGATAACATGAACAGTTCACAAATTCCTTAATAATTGTATATTTGAGAAGAAGAGAATGATGTAATTAAATAAAATAAATATAGAATAAAAGTAGATATTAAAATTTTATTTTGGCTGATTAGTTTGGGAGGATAACTATTAACATATACATTGATTTATTATTTTGCATCTGAAATCTTAAGTCAAATTAAAACGTATAACAATAAAAAATCAGCAATCCGTTGTAGTCTAGTTGGTTAGGATATTTGGCTCTCACCCGAAAGACCCGGGTTCAAGTCCCGGCAACGGAATCATCTTCACAATTTTGGAAATTAATTTTTCGAATTTTGTTGTAAGTTCTTTTTATAATAAAATTATATTTATGGTTTTAACTTTACTTTATTTTATATTTATAAATAAATTAAATGGTCATAAAATAAAAATTACTGGAAAAATATGCTATCTTGTTCTTGTTTTGTAAAAGAACTTCGTGAATTTTATTGTAACTTTTTTTATAACAAATTATTAAGGAGAGAAAAATATTATATTTATGGTATTAACTTTATTTTATTTTATATTTATAAATAAATTAAATGTTCAAATTTTTTTTGTAAACTTTTTTATAAAAAATTTATTAAACAGATAAAAATATTATATTTATAATTTTAACTTCACTTGATTTTATATTTATAAATTAATTAAATGGTCATAAAATGCAAATTACTGAAAAAATAGCCTATCTTGTTTTTGTTTTCTAAATGAACTTTGCGAATTTTATTGTACATTTTTTTATAACAAACTATTAAACAGACAAAAATATTATATTTATGGTTTAAAATTTATTTTAATTTATTTTATATTTACAAATAAATTAAATGGTCTCATAATACAAATGGAAAAAGATGCTATCTTGTTTTTTTTAAATGAACTTCACGAATTTTATTGTAAATTTTTTATAACAAATTATTAAACAGAGAAAAATATTATATTTATGGTTTTAAATTTATTTTATTTCATATTTATAAATAAATTAAATGATCTTAAAATAAAAATTACTAGAAAAATATGCTATATTGTTTTGATATAAATAAATTGTAAGTACAAATTCAAGCAAATTATAAAATAATATATGTTTATTAATTATTCTATTATTATAAAATAATAAAGAAAAATAAATAGTGAAAATAAACTGTTCATCAACTTAAAATAACCATTATATTTAAAATGGTCATATACATCACTGTCTGTAACAAAATTACTTTTTTCCTTTTCTTACTATTTAATGGTAATCTCTCTCAACAGATTGTTTATTAAGTTCAACTTATTAAAATAAAAAATCAGACATACAAAATTAATATAAATATTAAATTGTTAAAATAAAATAATATAGTAAAACATTAGTTATAAATATTTCGACAGTTTATAAATCAAGGTGTCTCACAAAGTAAAGAAAGGAAGAAATATGTTAAACTGCATAGGAAGAAGCTCCTTAGTGGAGAGTAAGAAGAGTAGTTGCATATTCCTGAGATTTTGTCTGCTTTCAGTATAAAGCTTTGTCAAAATGTTATTTTTAAGACATATAAAAAAAAAATATTTAAACTGTATTTAACCTCGATTCATGAATTATAAAAGGTGTGAAACTATTAAGTGTAGCAGAACAATAATTAAAAATAATAATAAGTTTTATTTTATTTAATTCCATTACCAAATCATTTGATTTAAGAAAATTCTACATACTAACAATATAAGAAAACAAATATTACATAAAGGTACTAATTTACCCTCAATTAAAATCTATACTACGAGTATAAAAACCAAATATTCAACAAAAGTACTAATTTACCCTCCCTCAAAATTTGTACTAATCTTGCTTAAAATATTGACACATGTCAATTTCATTGAGTTTTTAATCATCTACTACTAACTATATAAGAAAAACAAATATATTAATTTACTCTCATTTAAAATTTTGACACATTCCATTTTTCATCCGAACTACTATTCAATCCATAAAATACAACTACTACTTTTATTGATCTCCAAAATCTACTAATGTACTAACAATATAAGAAAACAAATAGCCAATACTAATTCATCCTCACTTAAAATTTTAACACATGTTTATTTCATTGATTTTTTCAGTCATTTTGCATACTAATTACAACTCAATTGACTAAAATACCTCAACTATTTTTATTAATATACGAAAATGTCACTTATAAAAATCATACTATCGTTCCTAATATACAAAAATGCCACTTAAAAAATATCTACAATTATTATTGTTAAATGACTAAATTTAAAAATTACTTAAATTTAAATAAAACAATAAATAGAAAGATAAAACTGAAAAAAAATGGATATCAAAAGAAAAAAAAATCCTATAAATATAAATTAAATTAACATTTCCAGAATCTCATGTGAATTTTAGCTATTTAAATTACGCTAGAATTACACCATAGTCAGAAAATCTACTAATCTACTAACAATATAAAAAAAAGAATAGTCAGCAAGAGTACTAACTCATCCTCACTTAAAATTTTGGCGCATGTCTATTTCATTGATTTTTTTTAGTTATTTTACATACAAACTACCATTCAATTGACTGAAATACCCTTACTATTTTTATTGATATACAAGAATGTTATTTATAAAAACTCTTAATATACCATCTCTCATTTACAAAAATACCATTCCAAAAATATCTATTATTATTATTATTATTATTATTATTGAAAACACATACGATTACCTGTGTTTTCACAATTTTTTGTGATAACAAAAAATAATAAACCTATAATTATAAAAAGTAAATAATTTTTTACAGTTATAAATAACTTTATTTATTTTATAAATTATTATTTTTTATTTAATAGATAATTTTATTTTATTTTATTTTAAAAAAATAGTTAAATTTGAAAAAAAAATCAGCTAAATTTAAGTAAAATGATAATTTAAAAAAAATAATCCGATGTGAATTGTAGGCTAAAATTACACCGTCTATGACACGAAACTGGTAATAAAATTTTTCCCAAGCTGTCACACACTAAAAGTTCCCGGGAAACACATTCAGTTTCAACCGATTCCTCCTCTCATCTTGCCGTTTCCGCCGCGGGAACCACCGCCATCCGACGGCGATGGTCGTGGCGAAGACATTCGCAAACTTCCTCGTCTCCCTCATGCGCCTCCAATTAGCCGCTATAGAACGGAGTCACTTTCCGTTACGGCTTCTTCTGAGTTGCGGAACCCGCGCTTTAACTTTGCGTGTCTCTGTTCCGTTGACGCCAACCACGTTAATGATGATGGTGGCGTTTTCTCCATCACGCAGTCCACCGATTGCGACGTGGATAACTAGGGGAGAGATTGGTGGAAACTTGAGCGTTAAGGTGGAATGTCTCGAGGATTCAAGTGAACCGTCCCATATGTTTTGTCCGTTACCGTTACGCTGTTTCCGTTTTGGGCGCGCTTTGGTTTTGTGTTCATGTGGAGAGGTTTTGTGCTGTATTGCACTGTGATGGATTCTTCGTCTCGTCTTTCGGTAAATGCTCGTAACTTTTTCTGTTACTGTTTTGTTTTGTTGTTTCTGATTTGTGTGTGCTTTAGTTTCGTGCTTGCTTGGTGTGGTTTTGTGTTGTTTTCTGATAGTGGTTGGTTGGAGTTGCGTCAATACATGGGTTTGTGTTGTGTTGTGTTTAACAGATTGATTCGTCTTCTCTTCTTTATGCTATGTTTGGTTAAAAAGGGAAAAAGATGAAAGAAGAGGGAGGACTTTGAAATTTGAACCGAAGATGCTGTGGGGATTTCAAGTTTGAGCCGTTGTTTTACTTTGCTCCTTTAATAATGTATTGAATAGAACTGGCTTAGATGCATTGCATTTCGTTTGTTTTGTCACGAGATGGTGAAGTTGTCGCTAACAATTTTTCTTTGCTTGATACTAGCTACCAAATATGGGTCTTCCTTCTCCTTCTTCTTGACATTTGTGGTTAGTTAATTGAAACTTTTGAATTTGGCAAATGCTAATGAGCCCCGTGGGAACAAGGGAAAGTATTTAATGAATACGAAAGTTTTGTATGTTGCCAATTTTTAGTGCTGCATTTTCTTTGAGAATAATTTTAAATTCTCTTACATAACTCTACTTGCTTTGTATGGTAAGCATTTATTATTTTTATGATTCTTAAACTAAGTGCATTTATTATTGTAGTTAATATTTTCTTTATAACATTTTAGGAAGATATATAAGTGCATTTCCAGTGCTGGATCATATCTATGATCTTAAGTTTAAGATATATAAGTCTTTCCCATTAAAACGTTGATATGACATAAATTTAAGACCTTGAGTCATAAGAATAAAAAAAAATTGTTTTGAAAACATCAACAATAAAATAAAAAACATTAACTAAAGTGTGGGTTCAAGGGCATCTTCTTTGTAGGGGTCATCATAGTCATAAGTTTAGACTTGGATCTTATAAGACCTATTCATTGGAGTATTTTGAGATGGTATAAAATTGAAGAGCCTTTGAGATTGTTTAGGATTCAAGGTTTAGGGTTTTTGGAAATATAGAGAGCTAATTCTCTAAGGAAACAAATCACTGTAGTTATGGGATGATTTTTAAATACATAATTCTAATATTTATGGCAATATACATATGTAATAAAGAAAAAAAATATAGTAAGGATAAAATAAAAAACTTCCTTAAGTGCATAATAGCAATTTATTATTATGTGTATAATGACTTCTAAATTGTCGGTCCTCTATTGGTTTAGGATTTTTGTCTTTTGTTAATGTATACCAATCTTGTATTATTTTTTAATAAAGAAACTCATGTTAGACATGACTATGCACTTTGATATCTCAGCTGTGCTGACATCCCAAAGTACATCTATCATTTGCCATCACATGAAAAAATATTATTAAAAGAAAAAAATAAAGGAATAATGAATCATGAGTGGAATAGACCAAAACCATGATCAGAAAATAGAAGACAACTTTCAAAGGAAGTTAAACACCCCTATACATAGGAAGTTGGATACCAATCTTGTATATTGTATAATAGAAGTCATGTCTTGTGTTTTATAGAAATTGCCATATTTGTGTGTTTGTCATATTGAATGTGGGTCTTGTGTCTTATCTATAAGCTTAGGCTTCATTAAAAGCATGTTACTGGGTTTGGTGTTTGGCCCATTCTATTGAGGCCCATGAAGTACTTCAAAATAAGTATTTAAAGGGAAAAAATTCCTCTTCCTTACATATGTAACTTGTCTAAACAATGAAGTGATATATGGTTAAGTGGAGGAAACCTTGGTTAGGTCTTCTACAATTTTTGTGAATCTTCAAGAAGGTTTTAATCTCTAGTAATGGCTTTAAGAGGTATGTATGATTTGCAGTAAACTGCTCTGTATCTGATGTTGTAGTTATATGCTATGTTTGACAGTTTATAGTGAAATGTAAGGGAATTTAGTGTAAAACAGAACTAAAGAAGTCACTTTCTCTTGTTTGAATGTTCAACTAAGGAAAACATGGCGAGTTTTCTTTCCTTTTGTTTCAAAGTTAAAATGAATTGAAGAGAAATTATTTCCCTTATTCAAGTATAGCTATTGCTCAAAATCTTTATTTAGAAGAAAGGAAGGGAGGATATGTTGCAGTCATTTCCACATGCTTGAGTGTTATAGTTAAACTAACGGGAGATAATTTGAAGGAAAGAGCTAGACAATTTTGATAAGGCAGCCAACCAAAGAGAACAATACTATTGATTGGGGGTCCAAGTTCAAAATATCCTAGCCTTGCAAAAATTGCATTTAGAATCAGTAATTTTTTCTTGAAGAAAACATTTCCACTGGAGGAAGCCACAGAGTCCTTGATTGTTTCCCTTATGTAATTTAGGGTAAATATATTGTCTATTTCTTAAGTTAACCCTACATATTTTTTTATCTGTTAACAGTCCTAAAATTTTGTTTAATGCAGGGCTTAGTTTGATTTTCAGTATCTCGTGCTTAAGTTATACTAGATTTAACTAAAGTAATGTGTTCACTTAAACTAAATTTCATTAAGGTAAGATCAGAAATGGATATAATTTAAGGGGTTAAATGTATTTTGTTGTCTAATTTGGAGTGGAAGGATTTCAGCGCCTCCTCCTTCCTTTTTCTTCCTAAAATTTTGAAATATTTAATTACAAATATTTATCTTTGTTCTGTTTCAAATATCCAACACCATTCATTATATTGATTGTGGTTGAAACAATCATTATTTAACTTGTAGGAATTGATGGACATGCTGTATGTGAAGGTCCAATTGAGCAGGTGGTCAGAACAGAGACTAGAGAAGCTGAAGATTTATTGAAAAAATTGGATATTCTGGTGGGTTATCCCTACTAGATTTATGTTTTTGGAGTCAAGTAAATAGATATAGAGTATGCTACACACCTCCCCTTAGGCAGTTTATGAAGCCTATGTAAATTGCAAACACATTATCTAGTTTTGGAATTTGTGTAAACTTTTTTCATATCGTGTAATACTCATTGCATAACTTTTTCTGACACCCTTAATAAACAACTAAATGCAGGGCTTAGTGTAATATGAAACCAGAGGAGGTGTTGTCACAGGGTTCACAAACTTGAGACTTTGATGTAATTTACTAAGAATTTAATTGCAGTACATTAACTGTGTAAGGGTTACACTGATGTGCAATCATGGATTTCCAAATAATCGAAAATTGAGTCCTTCTGTTGTAACTACTTTAAAAATCACGTCTAGGAAGATTTGTAATTGGTTGACTGTGCAAAACATTTATACCGATAGATATCAAAATTAAACTCCCTACTTATGGGATTAATTTTTATTTGGTTCCTCCTTTATGACCTGTAATGTTTGTTCTTCAATATCCTTCTGTTAGTCTGACATCTGATATTTAAGAACAATGGCACATGATTTTTGGATGTACCAAAGAAATTGTTTAATTGGACATTTAAAAAGACTACTGTGATGTGTAGGATTAAAAGCACCATGCAATGATTTTTCTTGTTTCGTTTTTTTATACCAGTTAAGCAATTTTAGTTCTATATATCATAGAGGTCTTTCAAATGACCAATGATAAGATTTTTGGCATTTTAAAATCTTGTAATTGAATGACTTAGTTGTGTAAGTAGAAAAAATAAAAGACTTGATTGGAACAAAAGAATACTGTGGGACTAAAACCTCCTAATGGGACAGTAACCTTTTCCAAAGGGGTGCCAATCTGAGGAAGTATATATAGTGGGACTTTTGATAGGAAATTAATTTATGTTATTGTACAATTTGAAATTTTTATTTTCTTCCTTTTCAATTAATGAACTGGGTAGTGGGTACAAGTTTTCTAATATTTTTATTTTACCTCAAGATATTGGCCTACTAGGCTACTATATATCTTTTACCTCATGTATTTTCTTCATTAATTGTTGCTGATTGGCACACTGTCTATATTTTTTACCCTCACACTGTACTCTGTTTGGGTTTGACTTGAACATTCTATAATGTACATAAAGTAAAATAACGTTCTTTATTGTCCTCATGCAGAGTCCTCCTTTGTCAAGAAATTCAGCTCGTGGAATATTTTGCTCCCGGTCCCTCAATCTAAGGTCAATTAGTGCCATTGGATATGACATGGACTATACCTTGGTGCATTATAATGTGAAGGTAATGATGAAATTATAGTTTCTTGATAATCTAAAAGTACTTAAAGTTAATGTTTTTTAGAATTTGAGTTTAAGGCATTACTTAATTTTACAAAGCTAATTTGTAAGATGAAGACTCCTTAAGCGCCAAAAGAATATTGACCATGTGAGATCTCCACTATGTTATATAAGTTTGTGAACCATTATATTTTAACTACTATGCTTACACATATAATGTAATGTTCACTTGTACTACATGTCATGCATATAAATAAAAACAATTACAAGTAAACTCTGTAGTTTAAGAATTAGGTTATACGGACTGACTGTGGCATCACGATGTTTTTAATGAATGTTCTCTTTGGCATTTGTTAATGTACCTGTTCATTAGTACTGTGGTAATTTTCTCTATAATACCCCAAGTCTCCAAGCTCTTTCTGTCTGGTGTTTGGAATATGAGATATTTGGATGGAGTTATCCAAAAAGCTCAAGTTAGCAGCGTGCCTCTCGGTAATAAATACCAAATGAACAGTATAATTACCTGGAAATCTTAACCAAGTTTTATTGGGCATGGGTCGTCCTTGGGCCTTACCTCTAGGTCATTGTGTGTGTTAATCCTACTTTATTGAGTGATTAGCTCTCTTTGATTAAGCACCTCAATGCATTACGCATTTGAATATTGGGCCAGTCACCAAAGGCAGAACTCTTTGGGTATATCACGTATTATTAATTTTGACAATTTACCACATGAGTAGTGGTACAAATTATTTTCTCCTCATGGGGCTTAAAGTTGTTTTTTTCTTATTTATGTTAATATCATTTTGCTTTGTACATCAAATAATAAGTATGCAAGAGGTTATTCAGTGTTGTTTTTTGAAACTATAGGTTATTTAGTTTAAGTATCTTTTTAGTTGAACTTCTACTATATGAATGTGTCTCTTAATAGGCTTGGGAAGGGCTGGCCTATGACTACTGTATGGAAAACCTCAAGAAAATGGGTTTCCCTGTGGATGGACTTACATTTGATCCAGACCTGGTAACATGTCATCTTTGGCAAGCTTAAGCATTTTGTGATTCATTGGATTGAATTAATATTATCTCTGGTTTTTCCATGTGACATTTACATTCCATTAAATTGTTCAGGTTATTAGAGGTCTTGTCATAGATAGAGAGAGAGGTAATTTGGTTAAAGCCGATCGATTTGGTTGTATAAAAAGAGCCATGCATGGAACCAAGATGTTGTCTACTCAAGCTGTGAGGTAAGTGCTGAGCATCTTGACTCTGAATTTTTATTATAGAAATTCATAGAGTCTTCTCGCCAATTTGTTATATGAACGAAGCCTGCAACAAGTAACAACTTCTTAAAGTAGATGCCTCTTTAGGAGATAATGATTCTGTGGTAATTCATTTTTATTATATATGGAAGTTAATGATGAAATATGGAAGCTTTTATGATGCTATCATGTATTCAGTCTTATTGAAGTCAAGGTATACCTCCGGGCTTACTGGTTCCGTGTCTCATTCTTTAAACTGAATTAAAGCACTACTTGTGCATCTTAAATAATTCTATGAATCAACTACTTTTTCCGCTAGAAAATCATAGAACCAACTGGTAAAGATATAATGAAAAACACAATGAAACAAAGATCTTTTATTGTCTCTGCCAAGTAACTAACTTTCTTCCACTCAGTTTCCACCAAGGTAGTTAAAATCAAGATTATTGTTCGAATTGTGGTGGGTTCACAAAATTGTAAATCTTGGGTCCGTGACACAAATTATAGATTTTACTTTCTACAAAAATATCACACACACATATACATATGTATGTATATGCACACACATCTGTGAAAATGACATAAATTATTAAAATAAAATCAATCTGTGAGTGTGAACATTTTCGACCAACAACGAAGTGGAAGAAAATCTGTTGATGTCTTCAGTCTGCGAGTGCCACTCTGATGACTTAGGTATGTGGCTGTAGTTTTTGAACTTCATAAGGAGGAGAAGAGATGCATGTGAGGTGAAGCAGTGCCTCTAATGAATATCTTAATTGTACATTTAATTGAATTTGGGTGAAGATATGCACATTCACGCAAGCAATGCAAGTTGCATGAAGAGATGTCTGTAAGTTGCGAGTGCCTTAATTCAGTTTTGTTTTAATTGAAACTCGTTCAGTCAAGAAGGTAAACAGTGCAGCAGAAAACACCCTTAATTTTTATTTGGGTTTGAATTTTTTGTTTTAATTGAAACCCTCATCCATCAGGAAAGAGAACGTGTATTTGCAGCTGTCAAAAAAGGTGAATTTTAATTGTATTAATTTTTAATTGAATGGTGTTGTTGTGGCTGACAACTCACAAGGTAAATTTTTAATTGCATTAACTTTGAATTAGATTTAGATTTTATTTGAACTAAATCCAGTCACCCAAGATGGGGCACAAGTAGTTCAGGGGACAATACAAAAAAAAAATTAATTAGCTCTAAATGTAGCAGTATTGCAACTCTTCATCAACGTAGCTCGGTTGCAGCTTCTTTGTAAACTTAATTGTGTTTGATGGTGGGGTCTCATTTCCCTATGTTGCCAAGTTTGAGTCTGGTGGTTCAGGTGGTGGTATCTTTCCTAGTTGCAGGTGATTTCTTCCCTTTTCAACATCAGCAATGTATGGATGCCGTCATCAACACAATGGCCACTTTTGCTAAGGCTACCCTAGAAAAAAGAACCTTTTTTGTTGTGTTCTTTGTGGTTTATTTGATTCCCCCCTCCATTTTCTCCTGCAATGTTCTTTGTTTTCTTGGATCCAATCCTTGTTCTTTAGAGATTCTATTTTAGTGCTTGGTATCAGGTTTCTCCCATACTAAAAAGCTTTAAATTTTGGTTGTCTCTAAACCTAAAGATACTCCATCTTTAGTCTCTTTTTCTTTTTTTTCATTTATTCTTCTTCTGTTGTTCTCGATCCATCCATCACTTTTAATTCTTCTCTGATGCCATGTTTCTCTCCTTGCTGTCCTTAGTCATCAGCTTTATGTCTAGTTATTTTTTCTTGCTTCCTTTCATCCGTTTTTGTTGTATGCACCATTGGTTCTGCCTATAGTGGAATAGCTCTATCAGGCTCATTGCAGAAGCATTCACCACACAATGATAATCCAATAATAGAGAAAGAAATCCGCAAACAAAACTGATATAGTGTAAACTAAGGAAGAACAAGAAAGAACTACACATAGAAAATACCTTGGTTCTATTAAAGTGCTAACGAACTTCAATCCACATCCATGACATAATTCACTATGAATAGTGTTACAACTTTAAGTTTCTCTCTCAATGAACTCACAATTTTTTGGTTTACTGTTGAACAACAACTTAGTTAACAATAACTTTTGTTGCGGGTTTCTATTTATAAAACATAACTACTGTAACTAATTTTCGTAAAACATGCATAAATGAGCAGAGAATACACGTGAATAGTGCCTTTTACTACTAAGTTGAAGTGTCGTGTAGGCAGTTGCTCTAGATGATACTAGTCTCAATAGAAGCTAAAAGACTAGATGTTATACTAAGACTATCCACTTTGGTACAAGAAGATATACATCTTCTACTAGATGGTCTAATGAAGTTAAATAGTGTAGGGACCTTAACATTGACTCTTCTCTTGAGCTTCATCTTTGCCATTGTTTCTTGCTCTTTAGGTTTTTAATCTTGAAGATACCCCCCAAACTTCGGTTGTAACAACTTTGTAGAAATATAAGATAGATATTCATACAAATGAATCCTTGTGTGTCATGAGCACATCAAAGGAACATATTATATATTGATTGTACAATACATTACATTGAGATTGGCCTAGGTCTATATATTGAAAATACATCTTACAGTCTTGCTCTACGGTATTTAATCTTGAAGATACCCCCAACCTTTGGTTGTAAGAACTTGAAGAAACCTTCTCAAAGGAAAAAAAGAAGTGTGGCATTTTGGTTGCTTTTCTTTCAAGAAAACCACCAATTGAGATTGCCTCCTGTCAATGCCATCCAAACCAAAGATAAATCTTCCAACTCATACTCCTAAAACCATCAAAGAACTTATCTAAATTGATCAACCACCAATAGGCATTCACCACCACATCAAATGTTGGAAATCATGCTTCCATCAAATTATGGAATCACTTTCAATACCCCACAACTCCTAAGACTGAAGCTTTGATGTTGTTGAAAATCTCACATCGATTTGAAATATGACCAAATTATAGTATATAAATGAGTAAAAACCTCATCTTACAAGTCAATTTTATATGATTGAGTTATAGTTAAAGTTTACTTTCTAAGATGGTATTAGAGTCTATCCTAATAGCGCTTGTTGGGCCTATGATGTCAACCATTATCAAACCGCTATTGTACCACCCTTGAATATCTAGTCTCACACTCGAGATATCTTGAAATATGTCAAAATTATATAATATACGTGAGTGCAAACTTCTCCTTACACATCATTTTTGTGAGGTTTGGATTCCACTTTCTAAGAGATACCATTTGATAGAACCAACTAGTAAAAGAGAGAAAAATGAATAAACACTCAAGAAACTAAGAGCTTTTAGTCTCTACCCGCCTACTATTATAGGACATCCATTCTCCTATTTGAGTTAAAGTATCATAGACTCTAGTTTATCAGAGAATATCCTATATAATTATTCATATTAAATATTTATTACTAATTCAAATCTTATTTATTTTTTATTGATCATTTAGATTATATAACCTTATTCGTTCTTATATTTGAAATCAATTTAATAGTTTAAGTTTTCCCTCTATTTTTACCTTATTTTATGTGTGGAAGGGAGATATATGGGAGTGAGCTGGTGGACTTGCGGATAGAGGGTCGATGGGTGTTTTTGAGCACATTCTTCTCCGTGTCGGAAGCTGTGGCTTACATGCAGGTACAAGTCAATTGCTATTGAAAACCACTTAATTTTTGTTGTATTTGTATTCAACTACAAATTGTGTAGTAACATTTTGATCTTAGTTTATTTATTCTTTTCAAATTCTAACAAAGGGTGATATGTATTAGTTTCTTAAAATTGACAGCTATTACTTGTTAAGAGGAAAAAGGTTTTAGTATGCATATAAGCTTGGCCCATATGCCCCTAGTAATAAAAATGAGCCACTACACATTGTAGTCTATCCAATTACAGTTTACTCATATATTTCTCTATCTTCTTCTTCTCTCTCTCTCTCTCTATATCTAAATGGTATCTAGAATTGAGTAGTGGTTAGAGCAATTGTCAACAATTTCTCTCCGTTGTCCTAAAAAACAAGCTACCACCAATAGTCATAAAGGAGGCCAACCAAGACTATTGGGGTGTTGAATAGGTTTTTAGTGGTTTGAACATTATTCAAATTTTACTGAAGGGAGATAATTTCTTTAGGGTTGGGGGTTCTTGCAAGACTAGTGCCTGGCTTCCCTCAAAACGCGGCTACACCTCTCTATGTTGATAATACTAATGCCATTCAAATTGCAGCCAATCCCGTCTTCCATGATGGCGCTAAACATATTGAAGTGGATTGTCATTCCATTTGTGAGGCTTTTGATACTCGTATTGTCTCTCTTCCCCACATTTCCTTGCAACTTTAGCTTGCCGATATATTTACCAAGGTTGTTCCCCGTCCTCGACACTAGTTTCTTATTAACAAATTGATGTTCCTTGACCATCCACATCAATTTGAGGGGGAATGTTAGGCAATGAGTCTGTTGGACCATTATTGTTATTTTCCTAAAAATCTGCTGCTCTGTTATATGTTTATAATAATTGCAAATATTAGGATTCCTAATTTAGGTTGTAAAAATCAGGACTTAGGATCAATTATCATTAATAGTGGTAAATGCTATGTATTATTTAAGGAGATGAATAGAGGAGTGAAGGGCAATGAAAAGAGTAGGCCTATTTCGTGACAGTCCTAGTGGCGCCTGATGTGGGTATTTGCTTCAAATTGATATTTTCTTGTCCAAAACATGCTCCCTTGAGTTCTTGTTTGTTTTCTTCCACTAGAATTGCTCCCTATTCATTTATTTCACACACTTAAACAAAGATATTAGAGGTAAAATAAGTATTCAACAACTAAAATACAAAATAATACAAAACACAATAAACTTGAGGATAAAACAAGATAAAAGCTAGGAAAGAGTTGATTTATTAATGACAACAAACACACAAAAATAGGTAGAAATGGACGTTATCAAAAGTCATAATAGCAACCACTTATATCGTTGTTTGGTGAATCTATTGAATTGGCTTTTGCATTTGGATAAGAGAAACATATGGGTGATTGATGAATACTTGTCCTATGAAACTACAATGTGTCAACCATGCTTTAGTACGTTATACGCGGTTTTCTATGAAAGGACAAAACATATATCAAGATTAGGGACCAACTAGCAAATGTGTTTACCAAAGCTTTAAATATGGTGTTATTAATTGCTAGAATGTAATCAACTATTAAAAATTTTTAAGAAATCAACCGTTACATAATCTCGAAAATTAGGATGATTGATTCCTAGTTATTAGGTGTTTTTGTTATAATTGATTTTCTAAAATAAGTATAAATACATACTGTGTGGTCTGCATTAGACACATAATACATTCAAAACATATACAATTTTATAGTAATTTTATTTGTAGCAAGTTGGACATTGTCAACATCTATGCTCAACTTGAGGGGAAGGTTAGAAATATATTGTAGTCTATCCCGTTACTGTTTGCTCATATGCTTTTCTCTCTCTACTGTCCCCACACTGCCTATTATGAATCCGTGTAGTTTAGCAGAACAGAGTGCTTTTCTTTTACTTTTTATTGGTCACCTAGGGATTTTAAATGATTATTTTAGATTAGTTGATAGGTCCAAATGAGAGTTTTGAAATATTAGCGTGAGTTTTAACATGAAGCAACTCTTTTAAGCCTAAGCCGGTTTAGTCTAGTTTATTCTTGTCTTGTGACTAACATTATCTATATTGTAAGCATCTATTTTACGCATTCCACTTTTAATCTAATTCAAAGTTTGCTGGGATGGGATGAGACTTTATTGATATGATGTGATTATTTTTAGATGGTTGACATATTGGATGATGGGATTATACCAGCCAATCTTGGATACTTTGATTATAAAGGGCTTTATAAGGTAGTGTGCACATATCTTGATAAAACTATATTGAATACAAATATTGTTTTCTCCTCACCTTTGACTTGACTTTCAGGCTATGGGAATAGCCCTTGTCACAGCACATCTAGAAGGTCACCTCAAGGTGAACACATACACATGTTTTCATTATCTAGGATGACGTATTTATGTGAACTCTATTAACTTACTGTATTTATCTAGAATGAGATTATGTCCAACCCTGAACAATTTGTGGAGCTCGATCCAGAATTGCCCGTCACGCTTTTGGATCAAAAGGAGGTATTACTTATGTTAATCATTGTTTTGTGTTGCAGGTAATATTCTTCTTCTGCTCCTTACTTTGTTATCTTCATGAAACAGGCCGGAAAAAAGCTTGTCCTCATTACCAATTCAGATTATCATTATACAGACAAAATGATGCGTTATTCCTTTAATAGATTCCTTCCTAGTGACATGGGTTGGCGAGATTTATTTGACATTGTAAGTTCTTGGAGACTATAAATGCTATATGAAGTTACCCTCTTGATTGTGGAGGAATGAAAGATACCATTTTCTTTTAACTTTTGAAATAAACCTTGCATAAATTGATATGACTCTTGGTCATGAGTAGATTGTTGTCTCAGCAAACAAACCAGAATTCTTCCAAATATCACACCCCATGTATGAGCTGGTGACAGATGAGGGTTTGATGCGTCCATGCTTTAAGGTTCAAATTGGTAGGTTCTCCCTGTCCCACATAGTATGTTTCATTGCCTTTTCACAAAGTGTACATTGTTCTTATTTTTGGATAAAGAGCAGTACATCACATGTGACTTCAAACTTTTCTTTTGTTGTTTAAAATATCTAATCAAGAATTTTATCTAGAACACAATTCCTTACTTCTATTGTTTAAAATAAAAAACAAGAACAAATTGGAAAAGTAATGAATGAATTTACTTATCTTTATATGGAAAGTGTTGTAAATAGCAAATTGAGCAAATTGAGTAATGAATGAATTTACTTGAAAGGAATAATCTGAAAGAAAGAGGATTTTACTGTTTTTTTTTTTTAATTCACTTAAAACAGTACATTAACTTCTCTATTTATAGAGATCTCAAACCTTAAAGTAATAATTACAAGAGATCTCTAGAATCTTCTAAGAGCTTCTAATAACTTCTAATAATACATTTAAATATACTACCAACAACTTTTAATATTGCATTTAATATTCAACTAACAACACTCCCCCTCAAGTTGGTGAATGGATGTCTATCATTCCCAGCTTGCATGTGAGATTATGAAATCGCTCAGTGGAAAGACCTTTCGTGAACAAATCTACTAACTAAAGTCCAGGTGGGATGTAGGAAGTAGTGATAAGGCCACTATCCAGTTTCTCTTTAATAAAGTGTCGATCTATCTCTATGTGTTTAGTCCTATCATGTTGAACTAGGTTGTGAGCAATGCTAATGGTTGACTTATTATCACAATAAAGGTCATAAGTTCTTCACATGCCACTTTAAGATCATTTAGGATAATTCTCATGCATAGCAATTCACACACCCCTTGTGCCATAGTTCGGAATTCAACTTTTGCACTAGACCTTGCAACAACATTTTGTTTCATACTTTTTCAAGTCACCAAATTTCCACCCAAGAACATGCAGTATCCTGAAGTGGATTTTCTATCTATGATAGACCCTACATAATCCGCATCAGTATACACTTCCATTATTAATTTTTCATTTCTCTTAAACAGTAATCCCCTTCTTGGACTTTTCTTCAAATATTCAAGGATCTTGTTTATAGCCTGTAAATGTCTCTCCCTTGGATCATGCATGAACTGACTTACAACACTCACAACGTAGGCTATGTCTGGTCTGGTGTGAGCTAAGTAGATGAGTTTCCCAACTAGGCTTTGATATTGGCCTTTATTTACTGTAGAACTGCCTTCATCACTCTCAATTCTATGGGTTTGTTCTATAGGAACTCCAGTAGTCTTGCAATTAATCATACCCGTTTCTTTGAGAAGATCAATAACATCCTTTCGTTGGGAAATAAATATGCCTTTCTTTGAGTAAGATACTTCTATCCCAAGAAAGTACTTCAATTTTCCTAGATCTTTCATTTCAAATTGGGCAACAAGCTTTTCTTTCAAGATTTGTTTCTCATGTTCATCATCTTCTGCAACAATCATATCATCAACATAGACCAAGAGTAGTGTAAGTTTACCTTCTTGGGAATGTTTGATGAACAAGGTATGGTCACCTTGACTTTGTCGATACCCCCTGGAGATCATAGCCTGTGTGAGTCTACCAAACCAAGCACGAGGGGACTGCTTAAGCCCATATAAAGCTTTCTTCAACCTGCACACTTTATTCCTTCCTTTAGTAGATCAAAAACCTAGAGGAATTTTCATGTATATTTCTTCCTCTAAATTTCTAATCAGGAAAGCATTTTTCACATCAAATTGTTGCAATTCCCAACCAAAATAAGCTGCCAATGAGAGAATGATTCTAACTGTATTCATCTTTGCCACCGGAGCAAATGTTTCCTCATAATCAACACTATAAGTCTGAGTATATCCTTTGGCAACTAACCTTGCTTTGTAACAGTCTAATGTGCCATCTGATTTATACTTTAGACTAAAAACCCATTTGCATCTCTGACTTTTTATCTAGTGGCTTGTCAACAATTTTCCATGTTTGGTTCTTTTCTAAGGCACTCATCTCTTCATTCATGGCTTGAATCCAATTCTCGTCTTTCAATGCTTCTTGAATTGATGTAGGGACTCTAATTGCATCAATGGCAGAGAGAAAACTTTGGTGCTGCATAGAAAGGTGTTTAGTGGTCACAAAATGAGAGATAGGATACTTGGTACAAGACCGAGTTCCTTTTCTCAAAGCAATGGGCAAGTCATCAAGGTCAGTTTCACAGTTACTATTCAAAGAATTTTCCAAAGGTTTACGGGTATCAATAGAAGGACTACTTACCCTTGGTTTAAACAATTGAAGTTGTTCTTGGATAGAGTTAGGTTGCTTTTGTCGCCTTTGGTATTGTATACCGAAAAAACTCTCTAGATGACTAGAGTTTGAAGATGACCCTGACTCTGTATTGTTCGGAGCAATTTTAGAGACATCCATAGAAGATGTTTCTGGAGAAGTATTAGGAGAACCAAGAGTATTATCAGAATGAGATAGTTCCTCTATGGAAGGTACAAAACATGACTCAAGAGATTCAAAAGACCCAACTTCAAAAGAACTCTCCCCCTGAAGCTGAGGACACGTGTAAAAAGATTTAGTTTCATCAAAAGTAACATCCGTGGAGGTGAAAAACTTTCGACTTGGAGGATGGTAACAACGATATCCCTTTTTATTAGATGCATAACCAATGAAGATGCATTTAATAGCTAGGAAACAACTCATTAAAATTACAAATGGTGATAGTGTTCCTGTATGCGATTTTAAAATATGAATATTCTTCTGTATTGAAGGATGTTTTGTATTTCCTATAATAGGCCACTAGTCTTATCTTTCAACAAAAGCATACAAAAGATTTGAACTAGTCTGTAACCTTTTTTCTTCTTATTATGTATTTCAAGACCTTAGCATAAGGAAGACAATTTAAATTCCTTAGGAGTAGAGTCAATTGTGGCCACACATGGACTATACCACATCTAGGTCTTTTTGATTGACTATATCACTGATTTGGCATATGAGGAATTCACAAGGTTTAAGAAGCAGATTCATATTGACTCTTCTACACGCATCATTAGAAAATATGTTAGATTAGTGGGAAACACTTTGAACAAATCTATGCATAATGGTATGACAAATTTTGTAGGTGCTTAAGTGTTTTTATGTTAACTCACGACCTAGTAAAGTGACATCTATTATTCAAGTCGATGTGAGATTTCCAATACACCCCCTCACAAAACCGACTTGTAAGATGAGGATTGCACCCACTTATATATTGTGAATTGGCCTTATCTCTAGTCGATGTGAGATTTCCAATACACCCCCTCATTCCGAGGTAAATTCATCTCGTGTGTGGGACTAGAAATTAGTGGGTGGTCCGTTAGCGGCCCGATAGCGGGTTATAAATGGGATTTAAGTCTACTCCACAAAACCGGCTTATAAGGTGAGGATTGCACCCACTTATATTATTGTGATTTGGTCTTATCTGTGGTTGATATGGGACTTCCAACACAAGTTATTTGGAAACCTCCAATGGTTATTGGATTAAAGTCAATACGAATGGAGCTACTAGGGGGAGTCTAGGTTTAGCGGCTTGTGTTGCCATTTTCAGGAATAGTAGAGGAGAATATATTGGTAGTTTCTCATCTTTTTCAGGAGTTCAGAATGTTGTTATGCTGAAATTATGGGAATCATACATGCGGTGGAATATGCTTGGAATGCAGATTTTAGAGAGCTTTGGATTGAATGTGATTCAACTTTTGTCTGTTTAGCTTTTACATCCCTTTCTGTTGTTTGGTGGAAACTTAAAGGAAGATGGTGTAAATTCAGTTGTGTAAATCCATGGATTTTAAAGTTTCTCATATTTTTTGGGAAGGTAATCACTTTGCAAATAAGTTGGCAGCTTTAGGCCTATAAAACAAAGAAAGTTTTAAATGGTACTCGGTTTTGCCTCCTTCAATAAGTTTAGATTTTTTTCATAATAGGATTCTTCTACCTATGTTCAGATTTGTTTGGGTTTTCTTGGCAGTTTGTTTTTTTATTCATTTTTCTTCCCATATTCAGAATTGTATAGGCTTTTTGGGAAGTTGTTTCATCTGTTTTACATGGGTTTGGTTTGGTCCCCCTTGTCTTTTGTTTCTTCGTTTTTTGTTGTTTAATAAATTTGTATGTGGTGGCAAATAACATATGTCCTTTAAGGTGTCAGCATAGCTGAAATGTCAAAGTACATAATGATGCCTAACATAAGTTTTATTTAAAAAATAAATTAGGATTTTCAGTTATTATGTCTGTATGTATTCTATTTAAGAGCAAATTCTCCTCTATGATCAGAAACAATTTTCCTAAGGAAAAAAGACTGCCCTATTTGAAATGGAAAGTCTTGGAAAATTCAAGTATCTCTTCATAATAGAGGTTGCTTATTCCAAAAGGCAATGACTTTGAATGTATCATGGAGAATGCAATGACTTTGAATGTGCAACTTTGGAGTTATTTTTAGGATGTTTTAACTTTGTGTTGTACTTTGTTACCATATTCCGCAGGTGGTTTGTACTCAGGAGGGAGTGCAAAGATGGTTGAAAGTTCCCTGAATATACATGGCAATAACATACTTTACATTGGAGACCACATTTACACTGATGTTAACCAATCCAAAGTCAATTTGCAATGGCGAACAGCATTGATATGTCGGGAATTAGAAGAAGAAGTGAGTACAATCTGTTGACGCAGCAACTTTTGTTAGTGTAGTTTATGATCAATTAAATTTGGTTACCTTACACAGTTTTTTTTTTTATGTTGTGAATCATGTCTACTATATTGAGCAATTATAATGCTTCAAATGCTCTCCAAAACTGAAAATTTCTTTGTGCTTTATCAAATGCTACAAATTCAGTATAATGCCTTAATTCATAGTCGAGGTTATAGACAATCACTGTTGGAGCTTATAAATCAAAAGGAAGTTGTTGGTGATATCCTTAACCAACTACAACTAACTCTACAGAGGCGAAGTAAAAGGCTTAATGCTCAGGTAAGTTTCGTCCTTTACTTCTCAAAGGCACTGTTCAGTTATAGAATCTTGTAAAACTAGAAAGTAGGAGTGCTTTTTAATTTACTTTTCATGTATCCTTAATTACATTCTACTAAAAATAGGAAGTAGAGAGAAACTAGATTTGCTAAAAGAATTTTTTTTATTAATGTTAGTGAGTGATAACGAAAATACCCATTATATAGGGTGAGAAATCTGGCCAACTATCTAACAAACAACTAATAGTTAATTATATTGTTGTCCAGCTTTTGTAAAGCTACTTTTGGGGTGTACCCAGTCTAGGGATTAAGAGTTAGATTGTAGCTATTCCTTGCTATGTACTTCTCAAATCTTTTCATTTATCAAAAATACATCACCGAGAAAAACTGTGATAAAATCATAATATCCCAAAATAGGAAGAGAAGCATGATACAAGGTGAGGTTCAAATCAATAATTTGTTTATGTTTTCTTTCAACTATACCATTCTCATGGTGCGTATGAGAACAGATGAGCTGTGAGAAATACCATGATTAGATAAAACGGTAATGAATGACCAATATTCTCCACTCCAATCAAAGTGCACATTTTTTATTTTTGAGTCGAGCTGTAATTCAATGATTGGCTTAAAAGTTTTAAAGACAAATAGTGTACAAATAGTGTTTCAAATTTAGACTATGTAGGAAAAATCTAATTGAACCTTGAATAAGCATCAGTCAAGGACAAAAAAAATTATATTCTGCGTCAGAGGTAATTCATTAATATCTGCTCTGAGAATTTGTATACATATTGATTTTTCTAATTCTACTGTGAGAATTCATATTGAATTTTTTGTTGTTGAATTTGCATTGTGTTACTTGTTATATTTTCTTAATTGAACAAAGATAAATTTAATATGAATATTTATTCAAGACTGCAAAGTTATATTTCTATTAATACTGATATTAAGATTTTTCATATGTTTTAAAGACCATTGCTGCAACTGACATGGACAATGAAAATCTTAGTCAAAGCATGAAGAAATTACTTGTCGTTATGCAAAAACTAGATGGAAAAATTGCTCCAATGCTAGAGGCAGATGGAGCTCTCTTCAATAAAAGGTAAGTTCAAAGAAGAGGCCTGTTGATATACAAATTCTTTATATACTAAGCTATTTTTTATTTCTGCCACAGATCATCTATACACACACACACACACACACATATAGCTTATATAGCTTATGTATACTCAGCTGTACCCTTGGTTGGATAATGGACCTGAGTTCCTTAAACCTTAAAGTAGTTGCTGTTTTCTAGAAATGCCATATGCAGGTCCTGTTCTTGGTCAAGGGTATTGTTGGAATGGAAGCTCGTTCATTGCCTGCCTCAATTCTTAGGATATAATTTATATTTGTAAGTTGAAAATATGGAGAATTCTTTTCAATGAATATACCAGGCAGTCAGTCCTCCTTTTTATAAATGGGAACTACATCAGATGATATCGTAAAATAGGGAAACTATATCCTAAACAAAGGCAAGAAAATATCACAACAATGAATTGCAAAAATAAAGGCTAAACTAAAAAGGAACAAAATAGTTACTAGCTATTCATGGAAACAAAATAAATACAACTTTATTGGTGGGGTATTAAAGCGTTTAACTCTTCTAGAACTTTTTCCACCCATAACACCTGACAAATTCGATGAGTCATTGTCTAAATCAGCTTCTGCATTGATTCGTGCTATTACAGGTTTTTTTTTTCTTCACCAACTACCAGATTTCTTCCAACAAGACTGCTATAGCCTGATGTTGATACTCAGTCTATTAATACTTCCAACCTAATTTGCATCCGTGTATGATAGGAGCTTAGTTATTATGAGATGTCTTAATTCCACATCGAGTAATATAAGATGCTTGATAGAAAATATAAGTATTTGATTATTTTCTCATAATTAAACTAGTTTTCTTCGGTGGGTTGCCCAAGTGCTTGGGTACTTATCAATTAATATTATAATTGGTTGTAAGTGGTGACCAGCAATGACAATGCTTGTAGTCGCATCACCTCCAGAAACGCCATGTGCCACCATCAACATGAGCACATATGACCCACACCCTGTTCCAGAGACACCCACTTGTCGCTGCTGCTACCGAAGACAGGCTTGCAGAGATCCCTAGTGCCATCCCAAAAGGTGTTGTCATCTGGTTTGGCTCAATTTTGAGTAGATCTTAGTTTTCTTGTCCTCTTAGCAAACTGCTCTTTTAACATTTGCTATTTATGTTTTCTTTTTCTCAATGGTTGAGGCGAAATTTAGTCCTAATTATCTTCCAAATGTGGTGGGTCCCTATTGATTTGATGGCTGAAATTATACAGTGGGGAGCCAACATATTCGGAGGATTCTAAAGGATGGTCAAGATCATACCACATCAATGGTAGAAAATGACCCTAATTTTGAGATAATGGACATTCATTGATCCTCGATGTGGCATTCCATGGTTCCTGAAGGTCGTTGTATTTCAAGAAGAACTCAAGTAAATATTTAATATGCAGACCAGGCCAATTATTGATTGATAGACACCAACTAGTGGGTACTGCTCATTTATTTGAGGGAACCTAGTTACTTGGAGAATTGAAAAATAACTTGTGGTTGCTAGGAGTTGTGCAGAAGTTCAGTTCAGATCCATGGCCCACGCAATTTGTGAAGGAATATGGATACGAAGAATGCTTGAGGAGCTTAAGGTCCCTACTAATTATACCATGAGTTTGTTATGCGATAATAAAGATGTCATTAGCACTGCAAAATTCTTGTGCATAATAATAGAACAAAACATGCGGTAACTGATTGTCATTTCATAAAGGAGAAGATTGATGATGGGATAATTAACCTTGTGCAAACTCCTAGTCATCAAACTGTTGATATTTTGACCAAGGTTCTGCCTAGAGCAAACTATTTGAACTTGAGATCCAAGTTGCACATGATTCACATCTATGACCCAACTTGAGGTAGAGTGTTGAATTCTGATATGGAATTAATGTTGCTATGATATTGGTGATAATTAAGGAAAGAAGTCTTGATCAAGGGATCGATATATGGATATCAATCAGAATTAATGAGATGTGATTTAGGCTGTTAATATTAGGATTTGATGTAATTAGAATATGATGCATTTCCTTCTTTCCCTCTTTTTTGCTACAACAGCTATAGGAATAATTATTTTTTTCTGATAGGCCAGATTAGTTTACAAAATTATTGTCGTATTATTGTTTATACCTTCTGATTGTAACAGTTACCTATCAGATAAGTATATTATCTTTTCCACAAAAACCTTTATTTTGAAGAAATTCATTTATATTCTTATTAAAGATTTAAGTGTCGTTGCCATTCTCAAAAATAGAGGCAATTGTGTCATTTATATATTAAGAACCTCAAATTTTCATCCATAAGGTAGGTAGATCTAACACAGTTTTAAGTGTGAACATCAATAAATATAAACAAATAATTTTTTTTTCCAAATTGGATTGCAATTTTTGATGAACCCTGTGAGGGTGTTAGAAGTCCCACATTGACTAGAGATAGGGTCATTTCATAGTATATAAATGGGGCACAAATCTCACCTTACAAGCCGGTTTTGTGGGGTTCAGTTAGGTTTAAACTCCACTTCTAACATGATATCAGAGTCAAGTTAGAGCCTATCCTAGCGAGCTTTCTTGGACGTTCTGTTCCACCCGATATCGGGCCGCTAACGGACCATCCACTAATTTCTAGTCTCACGCACGAGATGAATATCCCTCGGGATGAGGGGGTGTGTTGAAAGTCCCACATCAACTAGAGATAAGGCCATTTCATAGTATATAAGTGGGGTGCAAACTTCGTCTTACAAGCCGGTTTTGTGGGGTTGAGTTAGGCTTAAACTCCACTTCTAACAAACCCTATACATCACTGTGGACTACACTAAAAACTTTAGATGTATGATGATAAGGTTGAGAGGGCTAAGGAGTTCTATTACTTTTAGCAAGAGTACAACTTCCATAGTGAAAAGAAGAACAAGCAACATTTTTTAATGAATTTGAAAAAAAATGTTTAAAATATTTAAAAGTATAAAGTTATTGCTGGTCTAAAGGTTAATCCACTGAAATCCAAGTTATATGTAGATAATTAGACTGTAAACAAGAGAAGTGCTGCTGAAGTTCTTGGTTATTCTGAAGTTGCCTTTCAAATAATAAGGTGTTCCATTATTTAGAGGAGAAGCCCAGTGGAATTTTTCTGCAAGGCATTGTTGATAGAATCAAAAGTAAACTAGAGTTGGAAGGGAGCTTTGCTGTCATATATGGGAAGGACAATGATAGTACTGTCTGTGGTTCAAAACATGCTTCTACATCATGTTAGGTTTATGGTTTGGTTTGTCAGCTTGCTAAAACAGTTGGAAAGCTAGTTGTGCAGTTTTGTTTGGACAGGTGATGTTGGAAAAAAGGTTGTTTTTGTAGGTTGGCAGCATTCATATCTACGATATTCTGAAAGGGGTATTGGTCTGTTGTAAAGAATCACATTGATCTGGTTTTTGAGAATTCCACTCAAGTGGGCAACGGTAGGAATATCAGATTTGGCTCTACGCCACTAGGTCTTCTTCACATTCAAACATGGGTAATTCCACCTTTTTTACTCATCAAAGTGAGAGTCCTATGATGACTTCTTCAGCAACTCCTTTCCACCAACTTTAGGCCCTTTCACAGTTTTGCTCAACTCTGTCAACAAAACATTTTGTTGTTGAAGTTTTTCCAACTAATATAACTCTGTTACGACATAGTTATCTTAACTGATACAGTTAAGTCACAACACAGCTAACAAAACTAGCAGTCTAGTGTTCCGTTCATCAGTTTACTGACAGTACAGGGCTAATCCAACTGATACAGTATATGTCTAACGCATGTGAACTTGTATCGTCTCAGCAATTCTGATTCTAAGCCCTCTAAATGTTGTAAAACATTTTTTTTGTTTCTATTTTTCGTTGTTTCAAGAGAGGAAAACAAGCTCATCTCTTAGCGATCAACATATATGCTATTTGTGTTGCATTTCAGTTATTTATACCAGATGCTATTTGTTAACCTGCTGTATCTGCCTACATTAGGTGGGGCTATCTATCACGTGGTGATTTTTGGGATAAAAGCCACTTGATGCGACAAATTGAGAAGTATGTTCTTTCTTCTAGACACCCCAGATCTCTATTGTACCAGACTATAGAAAACGAACTGTTTTAATTTATCTCAATTGCAGGTATGCAGATATATATACCTCTAGGGTGTCGAACTTTCTATATTACACACCCTTTATGTATTTCCGCTCACAGGAGCAGGTATGCAGATAATCTTCTTTTTCTTACCTCATCATCCAAATTATTGAATGCTATTATTTGGCTGTAAACTAAGATATTTTTCTTTCTTGTTCTGCAGAAACCTGCACATGATTCATACACACACTATAGCTCTCAACTGGATCAGTTTCCTTCCAATGGAAAATTGAACTAAAAACAGAGGAGCAATAGAATAAGTCTATTTAAATTAGTAACAAGTCTATGAAAGACCCTAGATATCGTGTTTCGCAATTCTTTAAAAGTCCCCGAATAAATTGAGATTATTTGTATTTTGGGTCAACAATAAGGATGGCGAGTTAAGGTACTTTCCCGACACCATTGTTAGGAATTGCCTTAAACAGTCGTTGGGGGTCTACGTACCCCATTTCTCAATCAATTGTTAGGCTTTTGCTTTCTGCAACCCCATCATTACTAAATGCACCTTCACAAACAACAAAAAGACTAAAATAATCTCTCACTTTATCACACTACCATTGCCGCCATAGTCGTCCTTGACGCCACCACCGCTGCAGAGGAAGAAGAAAAAAAAAAACTCTTTTCATAATATATTTTATGTGTTCTGGAAAGCACATTCATAAACTTATTCTATTTTAGAAAGTTTGTTCAAAAATCTCATTCTAAAGATTATATTTTTTAAATTTTGTTCTAGAAAATTTCCAAACTGGTAATCTGGAAATCCCTTCTATGCAAAATGGTCATTGGGGTAAGAAAATAAATTGTGGGGGTGCAGAAGCAAAAGTCTAATTGTTATTATTTGGTTTTGATATTTCTTTTCTTTTTAACATAATATCAAACCTGAGGATAATCTTTTATATATATATATATAGTGAACCGTAAATCAGATCCGTTGATTCTTTCAACATATAGAAGTTTAAAGCGTACAAAATTAAAACGGTAAAACATGTATGATGCTAAATGTTGTGGTAATGTGTTGGCGACTGGTCGCGAGGAGCACATGTGCAATGTCGTTTAGTTTACTGTGTGCGTAAGTTGAAAGGTACAATGTCAGGCTTGTAATGTTTCTCATTATTGCATATTCTTGTTGAAAACGTGTTTAAAACTTCTCCTAGAATACCCCGTCCAAGACTACTATCTAAAAAGGTTATTCCAAAATTGTATTAAATATAATTTTTTGCCATTATAAATGTCAATTTTGGAAGAAAATAAATTACTATTGATTTACCAATATGTAATTACATGGTAGAGTGTTTCAGAATTAATAATTTAGAAGAAAAAAAAAACTCACCCGTAGGCAATAATTAGGAACATCAAATTTTGAAGTCATGAAACTACCATTTTCGATAACTTATTTGGGAAGTTTGTAAAAGCACCTGACATAAGTTGAATTTGTCATTTATAAGATTACATGTCCTAAAAGGAGTAATGACTAAGGTTTTATATTATGGAAACACATTTATGAAATATCGTAAGTTGAACAAGCCTTATAAAACATTTAGGAAAAAAATTGTACGAAGTTGTTGGTTTGACGTTTGATAAGGATAATCTAATTTGAAAATTTACAAATATGTTTAGAAGATATGTTTTAAAATAATAAAAAGTATTTGTATAAGTAATAAATGCAAGAATGTAACACTTTCAATTTTTATATTCGTTTACTCTAATTTAGCTTACATATAATTCTCTTTCATACATGTAAAAGGGTTTTGGTATTAATTTTTTTATTATAAATATTATACATTATAATTTGACTTAATCGAGTATACCAAACTACGCATGATTATTTTAAGTGCATAAAGTCATCCTGATTATCTTTTTTGTTAAGTATTAGAGATCAAGAAACTTATAAACAAAATAAGGTTATGACATAAAAAAAAAATCTCTATATATTTTTAATGAACATATACAAGGATAGACATAGTAAATTAAGAGTTTTGGAATATGCAATCACAAATAGGAAAGAACGAGTTAAACTAATGATCAACACAAATTACTCTTATAATTTGGTTAAGTTTATTTATATAAATTTGCTATAATCATAACTAATTACATAACAAAATAATAAAAAGCTAATAACCTATCACTTGACTACTTGAATAAGGTTTGATCTAGTATACATCATCGCTTACATCAAACTCCTCGTTGTACTAACATAAGGAACATGAATCATGTATTTATTCTCGAATTTTGAGAGAGTTACATATTTTACAAATAGACAACTTCAATAGAATAAACTTTAATAGAAAAATTACTGACTTGATGAGACTCATACCAAACAAGTTATAAAATATAAATTTCTATGATAGTGGAATCTGATTTGTCATATATAATTGAATTCCTTTCAGTTTCAAGTCATTAGGGCGTTTTGGATTCTTGAAGTTTGCAAATCGAAATTTCAAATACCAGATAAAAAAAAGGAAAAAAGTGATGACCGGTGATGTGATCTTTTGTGGTATATAATAACTTAAAATTTGTCGGTAAAATTTATCGATAATTTAAAATTTTTTTATCAACGAATTTATCAACAGATAAATCCATCGATAAAAAGAGCAGAAAATTTCTCATTCAAATTTGTATTGTTGAAAGATTATTCTATTGGTAAAATTCGTCTACTTACGTAATTTAAAATCTATTGATAAATTCGTCGATAATATAAAAATAATTTATCAACGAATTTATCGACAAATTTATCCGTCGATAAAATATTCCCCCCCCCCCCAAGCTCACCTTAAAGAAGACGAAAAGAAGGAGAAAAATAAGAAGAAGAATGAGGAGGAGGAGAAGAATACGGAGAAGAAGGAGAATAACAAAAGGAGAAGGAGGAGGAGTAGGAAGAAAAAGATGAAGACAGGAACAACGATGGGGAAGAAGAAGAAGACGAAAAAAAAATGAAAGGGGGAGGAGGAAGAAAATGAACAGTGTGCGTTATTTATCCACTGATTTTTTGGTAATTACCGATGAATCTTTCGGTCGGTAATTATCGACAGATTTTACCAATGAATTTTTTCGTCAATAATTACTGACGAAACATGATTTTTGTCGGTAAAATTTTACAGACAAGAGTTTTACCAACAGATTTTTTACAATCGATAATTCGTAGATAATTTAGGTTTAACGACAAATTTTGACTATTACCGACGAATTTTGACTGTCGGTAATATCAGTTTATAATTTATTTATTTTTTAAGTTTTTACATATTGTCTATCTTTTAATTATTTTCTTTCAAATTTCAAATAATTTTGTTGTGATATCTTTTATCTGTACAACTTTTTGTGACTTTTTTAATTTATAAAATTTTATACAAACAACATGACTGAAAAATTATCAAAAATAAAATATCTTCAAAGGAAGAATATGTCACTTATTTTTATTTGTTGTTAATAGAAATTTATCAAAAGTATTATATGATACTAATGAAATATGCCAAATTTATCATCTTTTTATGATAATAGAAATAATAAAATTATTATTATTATAAAAGTAAATATAAATAATTTTTATAATTTTATTATAAATACTTTTATTTATTTTATAAATAATATTGTTATTATAAATACTTATTTTAATTTAAAAAATAGTCAAAAATAAAATTTAAAAATTTTCACTTAAAAAATAAATTTGATAAGATAATTATTTTAATTTTAAAAAGTTAAAAAATATATACATAAAAAAATCCCTTCACTTCATACAATATAGATAAAAAAAAGTAAATTAAAACAAAAATAAAAATATTAACATAAAGATACTATTTACGTAAATAGAAATTAATCTAATAAACTTTTGTCTGTAAAATCAATTGGATAATGCGGTTAACTTAAAAAAAAACATTATATGTTTAACTAATTTGAAATATTATATTTATTTTATGTTTAGCTATTTTTTCAAATAAATATTATATAATTATTAATATATAAAATTAATTATTCCTTTAACTTTTATATTATAGATTAATTTAATTTTCATTTGAAAGATTTTACCTTTTGCATATAGTTCTTTTATTTTCTCAATCTTTCAATCAAAATATTGTGAAGTAACATAGATGTAGAAACAGAAACATGTAAGAGATGTTAATCCACGTGAATCCTTTTACTATTTTTATTTAGGGTTAAATATGTTTTTATTCTTCAAGTTTCAATGAAATTTAAAATTGATCTTTTTTCAGAAATTTTGACCAATTTAGTCATTCATCTATAAAAATACGTAAATTTAGTTCTTTTAACCAAATTTTGTTAAGTTTATCTGACGTCTCAAGCACATTTTATGATAGTATTTGAATTGTTTAAACCGTTTGACACATTTTCGCTTCAATGTTAACTCAAATATTATAATAAAATACGTTTGAAATGTCAAATAAACTTAACAAAATTTGGTAAAAAAAATTAAATTCACATATTTATAAAGATAAATAAGTAAATTAGTATAAAATTTCGAAGAGAAATTAACTTCAAAATTCACTAAAACTTGAGAGACAAAAATATATTTAACCCTTTCAATAATAGTTTTCCTTATTTTCAAATATAATAAACTTTAATTAGTTCTACACCATATGGTAATTTTCCCAAATTACTTTATTGAATATATATTAGTTTATTTTAATAATGGGTGTTGTGGTCTGACTTGTTCACAGAATGAAGCAGGCAGAGGCAGAGTGCCACATGCCCACCAATAGGCCGCATGGGTAGAGCAGATGCTAACTTCCAAAATATTAAAATTTATCTTAACTTCAAATCATAATTAAATTTAAATAGATAAATAAAAATGATAAAATATATAATTAAAAATAATATCATTAAATATCTATGATTCATTATATAAAAAGTATTTTATCAATTAAAATAATTATTTAAAATTAAAATATTCATTTTTTAAATTAAGATAATTATTTTATTAATTTTATAATATTTTTTAAAATCATTTTTTTAAACGTAATTATTTAATTACAAAATAAATAAAAATTATTTATAATAAAGCCACAAAAATTATTTTAATTTTATGATTATCAATACTTATATATAAGAAATTCTTCATTTTGATGTTTATATTTATTTTTTTATTTTATACTTTAAATATATATATATATATATATATATAATTATTTTATTAATTTTATTTTTTATGAGATATTTTCTTAAATTTAATGAAAAAATTTCGATATGGAATAATTAACTCTACAATAAATTAAATCTGAATAACCTGGCCATATTTAACTGTATTTAAAACTATTCATATCCAACTAATCACTACAAACAAATTGTTATTTGGTGAAGTTTTTTTCTTTTTCAATTTGCGAAGATTTCGGCCTTCTGCAAATTAATTTGCGCGAGTTTTTTAAACCTCGATAGTTAGAGTCATCACAAGTTATTTGCATATGTTTCAAACAATTTTTTGGTATCTGAGTTATATTGTGAAAGTTGTTTTATGGAAGATTTTAACCTCTTTTATTGGTCACTATTATTTTGTGAAAGTTTAAAACCTTTTTTATTTGTAATTATCCACCTACATTTACAATTTATTATTTTAATAATAAAAAAAATAAAATATACAAATTCATAAAGTAAAAAAAAAATTAACTATAATTAATTTTATTGATGATTTGATGAAGTATTAACATTTACGATGTAAATATAAAAAAAAAAGAAAATACATAATATAGTAAATATAAAAACTTTATTGTGGCACATCCACACAATCCTATTTGGTTGGGTTAGATTTTAAAATGTAAAATATGGATTATGTTGGATTGATGATGTTGAATCCGAATCCAATCCGATCCAATCACCTCTTACCCCCTACTTATACTTGACATAAAAATTTATTATAGCAAAATAGAGCGAATATGGTTAATTTTAACCAATTATTATGGTTTCAATCAGGGATGACAAAAATACCTGTACTCGTGGATATTTATGGATAAAATTCATAACGGATAATTGGTATCTGCGAGCAGTGGATAACAGGTATTTTAATATTTGCATATAAACGTATCAACGGGTAGTTGACACTATATGTACTCGTGGGTATTCGTTACCCGTAAAAAATTAAAATTAAAATTATGTTTTATTAAATTAAATTAAATTAAAATTAAAATTAAAATTAAAATTAAAATTTAATTTATATTTTATTAGATTAAATTAAATTAAATTTATATTTATATTTATATTTTATTTAATTTATATTTTATTTTACATTTTTTGTAATTTTATTTAAATTTAATTTCAGATATTAATAAAATATATTTTTTAAATATTTGTATGTATCCACGGATATTTGCGAATTTTAAAATACTTGCAGATATTTTTTAAACGGATAGGACGAGTAGCAGGTAGATTTTTTTGTTACGGATCGGATTGAGGGTAGCACTATCCATGTCCGATCCAACCCAACTCGTCGTCATCCTAATTTTAATGGTAAAGTTCTTTTATATTTGATAAATTTCTCTTAAATTACTCATCAATATCTAAACATTCGTTAAAAATATTAATTTTTCCATATAAAGAAGTGTGATGGTGGTGTTAGGAGTGAGTTGATAATATATATGATTTAAGTCACACTCAAATTGACATTTAAACAAAAAAGAATCAGACTTTAACTACTAACTATGATTTATTTTTTCTGAATACTAAAAATAGTAAATTCAGCAAATAATATGAGAATACAATATCTTTGTTGAATTTATATGATTGTGATTATATGTAGAAAAAAAGAGATAGGGTTAATTAGTGGTGTGGACCATGACGTGAGTAAGTGACTGACACATGGGACCCTAATTATTCACACATATTAACAAATCCAAACAAAAAATCTGTGATTTTTTACGATTAAACAAATGTATGGTAAGCAATAGGTGAAGAGGATTTAAAGAGTATGAAAAGGAACAGACATTAGCATAGGTTTGTTTGACATGTGGCAAATCGAAGTAACCTTCACATGCTGTCTCTCTTGGCCCATAACTTTAATTTCATCACAAGGTTATAGGTTTGGTAGTTGGAGTTGTCAATAAATCAACACCATTCATCCACCCAAGAAAACGCCACTTTACAAATTGCATTGTGGTCACAATTTGTTAGAGAGATTCCTCACTCCTGTTCACGTCACGTTTTTTGCCTGCATTGTCATTGGGTGCGGAAACACGAATTTGATGGACTTTCTATTCATTTATTTTACTTGTCATCTACTTATTAATTTTAATATTCTTAAATATATTAAAAGTATATTTTTAATGTAAAATTAATGGTTAAATACATTTACAAGATTTAAATTTGGGTTCAAAATTTAAATTTGTTCATGTCTCCAACTTTAATATATTTTTGTTTTAAAACTTTAAAGGTAATAGATATAATATTTCTTTTACTTGTTAAACAATAATTTTTCAAGTTAACATTTGAAATTTGTGTTAAAAAAGGTAAACTTATAGAATAGGTAAAACTTTCATTTTAAACTTTTAAAAAAAAGTCTCACAAAAAATAATTAGTACTAATATATTTTCATTAAAATAATTATAACTTTATGGTTGAAAATAAAATTTAATTAAATTATTATCGATGGTTGTTAAATTTTATTGGTATTAAAAATAATATTTAATGAGTTAATTTTTTTTAGAAAAAAAATTAGTTATCTTTATTCTTTTGTAGTCAATTTTGAGTTATATTTTCTATTTTTATGTTTATGGTTTTCTCGTCTATTAATTTCATTTATTGTCTCATTTTTTCTATTTTAGAGTTATTTTTTTTAGGGTTCTTCATATTTCATTCCTTGAATCTCATGCTGTTTATGCCTACCAATTTTTTTATCATTGTTTCTTATTAGTACGTCTTTCTTTTTATTTGTGTTGCTGATGTTTTCATTTTATTTGTTGAATTTGTATTAGAATTATAAAAGTATTTTTTGTGTTTGGTTTTATTTTTTGACACTTTATTATTTATATATTTCAAGAGTTTTTTTGCACATATTTTGATAGGAAACTAGAATTTTTGCTTTAATTGAATTGCATCTAGGTTAGGTTTTAGTCTTTTGGTGAATAATGGAGATAAAATCTATAATGAAATAAGCAGTGAACACGAGTTGGAATTGGAGAACAATGTAAAAATTAAATGAATTAATTATGACAATTTAATAGATAATTTTACATAAAAAACTAAAAAAATAAATTTTAAATAAAACTTAGGTTTCTCAAACTCTTGAGCCATCTTTAGTATCAAACTATATAAACAACTCAAACCCCATACTAAAATGTCATTTGACATGTTAATTTTTTTTTAACACAATTGGATTAAGAGAATTATAAACATTAATTTTTAAAGTTTGAAAAACAAAATATATTAAGATTTCAAAAAATGAAAAATTTTAATTTTACGTCAAAATTTATAAATTAAAAACATATTTAATTTCTAAAATTAATTATATTTTTTCATCTTTAAACTATTTTTAAAAATTGTACTTTATTTATAAATTAAGTTACGTATGTATTTCATCTTTGTATTTTATGAAAATTATATAAAATATCTCATCGACATGTAATTATCACATAAAAAAGAACCTTAAATATTATTTACAAAGAAAAATATTTTACATATTTTTCGTACAATATAAAAATAATATATATATATATATATATTCTAATTTAAGTATGAAACATAATATGTTGAAAGAGTTTACGAAAAAAGAAAAAAAAAAAACAAGTTTCATCTTTTAGTAGATTGAGATTAATGAAACTTGAAAACATGGCAAAAGACATTGCATAAAAGTAGTGTGGACTTTGGACACAAAAATTGAAAAATTGAGGAGGTACTTTTAGATTAAAGCTTTTAAGATATATTATTATATTTATAACCTTAAACTTCGCTTTTGCAATTTAATATTAAGATATGGTGTTGGAGTCACAAAATCTTCACAGTGCCTTCAAAATTTGTCTTCTTTTAACGATGGGTGCTATCATGCTCTTTAAATGTAAACAACATATATTTAGCATTGTATTCTATACTACAGCCATTAAAAACAATATATAAAATAAAATTAATATGTATTTAAATATATAAAAAAATTAAATTTTGATATGAGTTTTCGTAATAATTAGCAATAAAAACTTAAAAATAATAACTTTTTTTGTCATATTTACATAAAGTAATTCAACTTGGATTTACATGTTTTTAAATATAAACTAAATTAAATATTGTTTCCGCGAGCTTAATTTAATTTTAAACCGAACTCACTCCCGTCATTAATATTCTTAAACACTTGTTTAGAATGTTATTATTTTTTAAATAAATCTCAGTAGCTAAAATGAAATTTTAGTTAGAAGTTTTTCGTCATTTCTATAGTGGATTAACTTTTACAATAAAAATATTTGAAAATATACTTATTTAAATTTTAGTTAAAATATATTGTAAAAAAAAATATGCTCATTCAATCGTATATTCTTATGTACAAAAAGACTATTTTTTGTTTACAACTAATTTAAATTTAGAAATAAAATTAATTTTTCATTGACCAAAAATTACACATAAAAGAAATAAAAATAATAAATTAAAGAAGGAAAAAAAAAAGTTTAGAAACAACGTATTGTCTACTTATAGGAAAAGACTGTACTTTTTTTTTCTACATGTTTCAGAAGATAAACATAATATATTGTCTAGGCATTGTCAAAAGCAATAATCAATAATCATCTATGTTGGCTTTAAAAGTACGATTGACTAGAACTTCAAAACGCTTTGCAAATTTTTTTTAAAGTTAAATATGTTTTTGGTCTTTCAAGTTTTAGTAAAATTTAGAATTATTTTTCTTTTAAATTTTTGACCAATTTGGTCATTCATCTTTAAAAATGTGTGAATTTAATTCTTTTAACCAAATTTTGTTAAACACATCTCATGATAGTATTTGAATTGTTTACACCGTTTGACACATTTTAGTTTCAATATTAACTTAAATATTATCATAAAATGCGTTTAAAATGTCAAATAAACTTAACAAAATGGTAAAGATAATTAAATTCACGCATTTCTAAATATGAAAGACTAAATTGATATAAAATTTTGAAGAGGAATTAATTCTAAAATTCACTGAAACTTGAGGGACAAAAACATATTTAACCATTTTTTATAATATGATAGTGGCTAGACAATTTGGAGATGATAATTGATAGTGAAAACATGTTTCAAAAGTATTTTTCAAAACAACATATAAGAGACATAAAATAGTTGATAAAGTGCAATAGACGAGATGGTGCAACTTTACTATTATACTAGTTTACCCAACATTCGTTACATTCAATTTTTCTTTAGAGTTTGTAAAAAGTTCCATTGATAAAAAAATATTACAAGTATTTTTTATTGTCATTTTTGACTTATAATAAGTACACATAATCACTCTTAATTATCTAATTTATTTCCTATAAGATAAAAAAACATAAATATTTTTTAAATAAACAAAAAATAAACTCACATAAGTCTCAAGATATACTAGAAAGAAATTCATTTTAAGAAGTAACACAAAAAAGATTTTTTACATTTCATATGGGACTAAAGTAATTGGTGGAGATATAAATTGAAGTTTGTTACTTCTTTTAAGTCTATTACAGAAACAAGAAACGTAAAAACATATAAATTTGTGGTCTATTTATTTTTATATTTTAAGTCAAAAATGATGTGCTTTAAAAGCATTAAAAATTAATATTTAATTATGATGAATATTGGATTAATCTGAACAGAAATGTTTGTTCCATTGTAGAAAAAGGAAAATTCCTCCCAAAACTTTGATTGTTATTTTGGAAAGTTGTTATGGGTAGGTTTGTGCATAGTTACATAGAATGATAGAATGGACCTCTCTACCCTCACATTTTAAATGATTGCTGCTCAATCTTTCTTTTTTGGGTATGAAAAGTCAATAAATACCAAACACAAACTCTAGAGAGGCTAAACACATTTAATGGAATATGATTACGAAGTTGAGAAGAAATTATAATATATTTTAATATGTATATTTTGAGGTTAGGAGAGAGATTTGTATCTATCCCAACAAATTTGGATTTTTTCTGGATCTGTGTTGTCTTATTTCTTTATCGTATTTTTATAATATACTAATTATCACTAATTTAATATTTTAAAATATATTAAAAAGATATTTAAAGTATTAACATAATATATTTTCAATGTTCAACAGAAAATAACAGTCAGTTAAAATTAATAAAAAATCTGGACTCATCCACCACATATTATGCGTTTTATCTTATAGATCTACGAGTCTACCTGCATAATCTACCATGCGTTGTCATTCCTACACTGAATTAAGATTTACAAAACGATTCATATATTAAAAAAAAATTACATGTATAAAATTGAAATTCATAATATTTTTATTTTCCTTTAATACAATTTTTTTTCACTGTTCCTAAATATAGTCAGCAACAAGTCATTGTCTGATTTTATTTTATTTTTTCACTGAAACTCATCATCTATAACAATATATAAAGGGGATTTCTCTTTTTATGTCCACTTTTCATTTTCCAATTTTATCCTTAATTACTATTTTAAAAATTAATTATTTTATAATTATTTTTTCTGTAATCAATTTTTTTAAATCTTTTTTATTTTTACCGTTATTCTAAAAAATTTTTTAAACAATTATTTTATTTAACAACTATTTTAAAATTTATTATATATTTTTTAAAAATAAATATTATTAATTTTATAAAGATTAAAAAGTACATACACAAACGCGACATCGTGCTGTGTGTTCGCTAGTTATAGCTGAAAGAATATTTCACGAATATTTTGTTTTGTTCTTTTTAAGTGAACGAAGGAATAAGACGCAACTTTATTAGGATGATGCCAATCTTTAAACAATTACTTTCAGTCTCAATTTAATGAGTAATAAATAGGAGTGGTTGAGGATTTTGACCTTTTAAATATTTTATATTTTTATAATATTCAATATAACTTTGTGGAAAGTTTTTAGTACATAAAAAATTATGCCGATAAGATTATTATATTATAATCTTTTAATATAACTACATATATGGTGTAAATGTATGGACTAAAATAGTAATTAAATTTATAAATTTTAATGTTTGTATTTCTTTTTTTTTAAGTTGTGTATTATTTTGTTTTGTTTTGAGTAAGTCATTTTATCTAAAGTAATTCATTTAATGAGTATTAATTATTATTATTTATTTTTTTTTATAAATCAATTTTTTATTATCCATTTAAACTATTTTTTACATTAAATTTCTTTTTACAAATTCTATTATTTTCAATTTTTGTATATTATTAACTAATGAAACATTGGTTACTTCTATTATTTGCAAATTGTAATGTTCATTTTTTTAAATTTAATCAAGTAAAAATTAAAATAGTCCAATAAATACTAAAAATATATTGTTTAGAAGCATATTGGGATGACCTTTTGATGAAATTTGCATTTAGTATTGGTGATTTCTCTCTCTAATATTCATTATTTAAATCTGATTAAAATATAAAATATGAATCAATATTTAAGTATTTTTTTTACCGAAATTTAATTTAAAAAGTAGTTTTCTGTTATTTATTAACATATATTGTACTGTGTCAAGCTCATAATTGATTATCTCCAGTTGAATCAAACTTAGATTTCACCTGCTTCACAATAAATTATTATCTCAAATAATAATTAAATATGTTCATCAAAAATGATTTTTACTAGTCTCTCAGACAAATTATTATTTTAAGAAATAATCCATTATGTTAAGTAATATGAAAGATTATAATCTCATATAAATAATGTATTATGTTTAATAATAATCAAGTATACCAATTCAAAATGTATTTTTTTGTTAACATAGAGAACATAGTAATAAATTTTAATTAACATTAATTTATTATCTTAGTCACTTATTCCAAAATTCTTTAAAAATAAATCCCTTCAACTTTGTTTATGCAGAATACATTTTCAGTAATTTTTGAAAAATAAGTTTCTGAATTTTTGAAAAAAGCTTTTCTAAAGAAGTTTTTTTTTTTAGGAAATACATCTTTCTTTTGGTGATATCTTCCCTTTTATTTGTATTTCTCTGAATTGGTATAGTTCTTGTTTTAGTTCCATAAGTTTTCTTGTAATTGAATAATTTATGAATATAATGAAAAATTCATATAAGATATTTTGGATTAAACTTTATGTACATATAAAATTGAACCAATAATACAAATTTATTTGTATACTGGTTGTCATTACGTATTCTTATAATCTATATCAAAGCTTTCAAGAACAATAAAACTTTTAATTACGAGAGGACAATTTTTTAAACCAATTCACCTTCATATATTGATTGTGATTTCAATAATATTTTCTTTTGCATATTACAGCAGCTAATGATCTCTATAAAATTATATGTAATAATAATATGTAAATAAAGTAAGAAGAGTACAAATATTTTAAAACATAAAGGGTAATAATGAAAAAAGGTATAAATTAAAAGTTATAAAGTATCTAAAATAGGTTGTAGCTTATAAATTAAAAAGTCCTAACATAAACTACTTTAACTACTTGCAAATACCTGATTAAATTAACTTATAAATTCGTCAAATAAGTTAATAACTAATTTATTAGGATTACTAAAAATAGTTAAATGAGAAATTAACTCTATAATTGATGTTTTCGAGAATATTATTATAATGAGATGACTAATGAATTTAAATTGAATTGAAATGTAAATGAATAAGAATATATGAGATATTAAGATTTGATATGACATGTGATGTATTGTTGACATAGTTGTTTATGATAAAAAAAAATGTACTACGTTGAGATGCACTTTTATTACGTGATTTTGTTTTGTCAAATAATAATATGACAAATATATATCTTTGAATTTAATTCAATGCATGCGTATTTAAGTGTTTGTGGTGCAATTTTAATGTCATTAATGACATGAGATGTAGCAACAGGTTGAGAGTTAATTTATGTACATTGAATTAATTTAATGCGTATCCATAAAAATATATGGATGAGATATAAATAAATAATATGAATTGTAAAAATATATTTATATGGTTATATATATATATATATATATATATATATATATATATATATATATATATATATATATATATATATATATATATATTTTTA
>Ga0099823_1000089_pt1 | contig 43914 bp, 22 predicted proteins | sample CowpearedBW_FD_76831 | JGI IMG/M metagenome (GOLD analysis project Ga0099823, IMG submission 76831) | Root nodule microbial communities of legume samples collected from California, USA - Cow pea red BW | ecosystem: Host-associated > Plants > Roots > Nodule | place: USA: California | collected...
AGTCAAAACTCTCAAAAAAGTCAAATATGTGATTAATGAATGTGTACCTTTAATTACTGGGGTCCACGTGTATTTATAGAGCATTAATTATGTCTAGTTATCCCATGGGCCGGGCCTTGGCTTGGGCTCTAGCTTGGGCTGTAAGTGGGCCTAGGCCCTAACCCATGCCCTTAGGACCTATTGAACACGGGGTGCTTCGATTTTACTAAGTATATTGAGGTTGTCGGCCTAAACCGACTACTATCCTTGGCGGTTTGTGTTGCTCATGTGCTATCTTAGGCAGGTTGTTCCTCTAGACGTCTAGGTTACCGGTTTTGGCCAGTTAGGCCAGCCTAGGCCGGTTACTTGAATGCTTTGGTATGGTGATCGTTTTATCATTATTTTGTTAAGTTGGCTTGGTGTGATACAATATATATAGTTAATTAATTGTGAATATTTTAATAACTTAAACGGGGACGTGTATTATGGCGGGGATATGTACATCCCCATACCCATCCCCATACCCAATTGAAAAAGTTGGAGATTCTCTATACCCATACCCATACCCAGTCAATGCGGGATTCTCCGTCAAAACGGTGACGGGTTCAGGCAATACCCACGAGGGCAGGTTTATTTGCCATCTCTACTTCTCAGCAAGGCGTTGCTGCTCATACTAGGTCGATTGTTCGGTCGATGTTACACATATTTTCATAATTTCTGAAGTGATCGCCACTTGGTCGGTTGATGGTTGGTTGTTGTTACACATATTTTCCTAATCTCCAAAGTGATCGCCACTTGCCTGACCGGTGATTGGTCAAAGTTTCACATTTTCACATGTCCAGCGTCGCAACTTGATTGCTAGGGGAATACAATCTCCCTAGCTAGTCGATGGTTGACAAGCCGACCAGCCCATATGGTACATAACTCTTTTCATGTTCTAAGACTTTGGCAACTCTTTTGAAAGCTTGTTAAGTATAATTTTTTATGCTAATAATAATGTCCATGTAAACCTAGAGAAATCATTGAATATGACCAATCCATAGAAGTTCCCATCAAGACTCATGGTTCTTGAAGGTCCAAATAGGTCCATGTGAAGCAATTCTAAAGGTCTTTCATTTGAAATACAACTTTTAGGTTTTAAAGAGACCTTAGTTTACTTTCCCTTTTGGCATGCTTCACACACTTTATTCTTCTCAAACTTAAATTTTGGTTGTCCTTCAACCAGTTGTTTTCTATTCAATTTTTGTAAATGTTGCATATGAATATGACAAAGTCTTCTATGCCATAACCATGAGCCATCTTTTTTTGTAAGAAAACAATGTATGTTATTTGATGCATGATGCAAATCAAACAAGTATATATTGTTAATTATTTCCCTATTAACACAGTGCTACCATATGCATCAAAGATAAGACAATGACTAAATTTAAACATTGTTTTATATCCCTTATCACAAAGTTGGCTTATACTTATCAGACTATGCTTTAATCCTTCAACTAAGAGTACGTTTTTCATGTTAAATGAGGATCCAATGCTTATAATTCCAAGTTCAAGTATTTTACCTTTGTTTTTTTTCTCCATAAGTTATAAATCCTTCATCCTTCAAACTCAACTAAAATTTTGTTTAATCACTTGTCATATGCCTTGAGCACCCATTATCTAGGTATCTAAAATCTTTCTTGTCACTCTTTATGACCTGCAAAACAGATTCATATTACAACATGGTTAATCATTTCTTGGTTCGTTTGGAATCAATTTCAAATATACCTTGGGTACATCATATTTTCTTGCTTTGCATTTCTTAGAAACAATTCATTTTCTCATACAATAATTACAAGCAGTAAAAGATATATCACTTGATTTGCTAGTGGAAAAGAAATTAGCAAACTTCTATACATTCTTTTCACTAAAGGAATTGTAACCAATTCCAGCCTTTCCAACAATACAATTTTGAGAGCTAAGAAAAGCTTCTAAATTCCTTTTTTCTCTTGTGAATCTAGCACAAGTTTTATAAGGTATCTGACTTTGTTTTCTAAAGTAGTGCAGTTTTCACAAGCCTGTGAAGTCCTTTTATTCTTACCAATTGTGTGATTTTTATAAATTAGATGGTGGGAAAAATTTGATGAAGTGGTTTTATAACATGCTGAATGTGAGTAATTATTACTATACACATGTGCGCTGAGTGAAAAACTTAACTTTATGAGTTATTTCAATTGTCTGGATATTATTTCTTATATTGATTGAGGATTAAAATGGATAAATTAATTCATGTTATGCTGTCGTGAACTCTGAAGCTACAATTATCATCTTTGTTGTGACACAATTAGGATTGAGAAGTCATGCGTTCTTGAAATGTTTTGATTAGTTGGTTTGAGTTTTCTAATCCATAATTCTAAACTTTCATGAGGAGATGAAAATGTTTAAGTTTGTGGTATTATGATAATTGACATTATCACGTTTTTATTTTTGTTTATTTTAATTTTTTATTGTTATTTTATTATTATCTTTTCATATATTTCAGGTTTCATTTAATAAATTTGAAAAAAAATATTTGGTTTACATTTTGAATATAAGTAAAAATATCAGAGATTTAGGAAGATTATCAACATAATCAGTGGAGTACTGAATATTAAAAGAATATCAACAAAATCAATTATCCATCAAGTTGGTTACTTCAATCAAGATGAATATTTGGTTTATATTTTGCAGAGTGAAAATCATAGAGATTGAGGAAGATTATCAACATAATCAATGGAGTACTAAATATTAAAAGAATATCAACAAAATTAGTTATCCACCAAGTTGGTTACTTCAATAACTAGACAGAATATTTGAAGAATATTTCAAAGATATTGAGCTTCAAAATATTAAAAGATATATATTCAAGATATTCCAATACAAAATCAAGTACAAAATTGTAAGCCTAGTCCAATTCAAAAGATCTATAAATAATGGGTCTAACAAAGGTGAAAGACACAACCCTTATAGGAATAAACAACCCTTTTAAGGAAAACCCCCTCTAGGGAGAGAGGGAGACACACTTGGAGAGAAAGAAACTTCTCTACACTTAAAGGTAAAAGGTCATTCTGAAGGCTGGAGGCATTCAATTTAAAAATAGTCTTGCATTCATTATGTCTAGGACTAGCTAACTCCCTCATTCACGAGGTTGGGTGTAATGTATGCTTAATTCTCTATGAATTCTTCATTCAATATAATCCTTTTCCACAATCTCTTATGTTTTATTCTTGTTTTAACTGCATAGTTTATGAATTTTGCTCATGCGGGAGTCTATATTGATCCAAAAGATAGTTTGGCAACTCAGATTAAGATCTTTAATTGCATTTTCTAGATATGGTGCATATGTGGAAGCACCGGTTGATCCAAAAAATAGTTTGGGAAACCTAAGATAAATCAACTATTGGTTTCACATGCTAGACGTAGATGTGGTCATTGGCCATTCTTAAGCATCAACATATTAATCATTAATGCAAACAAAATAGTAAATATTGCTAGACATAAAGTTTATATTATTTTAGTTTAGGCTTTTTATGGCGAAATCAAGGCATGTTACAAATGATGTGAGTATGAGAGACGAAAATAGGAATATATTGTTTAATGTTTTACTTTGAATGGAATTGTGAAACCCAATCCCGGTAGAGTTTTTATCTTATATTTTTCTCAATCAAGATTCATTGTTTTCTTTGTGTCAATTTTCTATTTATTTTTCATACTTAAATTTAAATTTAATTTTTATATAAACCAAGATGTTTTTTTTTCTATATACGTATATTAGTAAACAATCCATTAAATATAAAGAACATTAGTCCTTGTGGAGACAATACTTGGACTTGTCCACTGTATGACTTGTATGATTTGGTACACTTGCCAACATGTAACAAAAGAACTAGAAGGGTGTAACACCCTAGGCAAATATTAATTGATAAAGTAATATTTATAAGTAAAATAAATTTTCCTGTCTCATATCATTCTTGAGCACGGGAAAATTAAAAACTTTAACAATGGTAAAATAAAATACTTAATAAATACTTTATTACAAGTACAAATTCCAACTAGGAAATAAAAATTACAAAGTTCCAAAACCATATGTCCTTCTTAAATTTCCCCACAGCTAGCCCTCGCTCTTTCTCTACGTTTCACCATCCTCACCCTGGAATCACATTTGCTCCCGTGTGATAAGTCATACGATCATTGTCAAACATAAACAGAAAGGGTGAGCTTACAAAGGACTAAACATTCATAAGCAATAATATAAATCCTCACCCAAAATAACTTAACCGGTTTCTCATTTTTAAAGATCTTTGTATAAGAAGGTACATAAGCAACCCTAGTCTCATAATTTATATGATATTAGCACATACTCAACCATAGTCCTAGGGATTTCATGTGCTTACATGAACCTGTCCGCTCGTGGTCCAACCCTACGAACCTCCCCGCTCATAGTCTAACTCTACAAACCTCTCACTCGTAGTCCAACACACATGAACACATCCAGTTATGAACCTCCCAACTTATAACCCCTCAAGTGTGAGCACGAAACATACGAACCTCTCTACTCGTATCCCCACAAAAGAGTACATCCAATATGAACCTCCCCGTTTGTATTAATCACGCGTTACCAACTCCATTATGAACCTCCTCACTTGTAATCCATGCAAGCATATCCCAGACCAAAAACCACCACCATGAGGCATGCAAAACACACCACAATGCAAACTACCACTACACTATCACCTAACATAGCCTAAGCACTGCTAGACGAAGTTGCACCATAAACCACTTGGTAGTCCCAACATACCACCAAACGCCACTTGCTCCAGGGGCTTCCCTAGGTAACCTATCGCTTGGTGGTCTAATATAGACCATTGGATCGTCAGGCACTACACCAGTAGCATGGCAGCTTTTGGTTTTTGCACCCCAAAGCGGATTTTGACACACCAATCATACATGCACTCATCCAGAATACAGAATCGACATCTATATAATTTCAACAATACTCAAGTTATACTATCATACCTCATATGCATCAATCCCATATATATAATCACATGTATTCATAATTTTGGCTCATAGCAAATGTATGTAACTCCAAGGGCAATCCTTCATGTTCATAGTATAATTAACAATAGCATCCTTTAGATTACTTCAATAAATATTCCTATACAATAATATAACTAAATATAGCACTTCATAGCTCATTTACATCAATCCTAGCTATATTCACAAATATTCCACAATTTAAACCATGCCTTGGTTGACATTGACAAGAAATACAATATGCTCATAATAACTTCCAAAAACAAAAACTGCTACTATCTACAACTCATGCAAAATCCCATCTCACCTCCATAACACCTATTACCTTCATCTATTTCAATGTCTTATGCCCAATTTATATCAATATTTATAAACCCCACAGAAAACCCAACTCGTAACCAACACAGCCAAAATGCAAAGTGCATTTGTGCACTAGGTTGTCGCCTAGCCACAAGCATGGACCGCTAGGTGGTGCATCAATTTCTAGGAAAAACCAAGATTTTTCATACACCTGTGAGAAACCCTAAGACCCCATAAAAATGTGATCCAGACATCCAGTTGAACAAAACCATATCCAACCACTTTTCTAGCATACTTACATATTCAATTAACCTGTACAATTGCAAAATCACCAAAATTGTAATTTTCACATCATATTTCACATTCATTCCCAAACCCTTATTGAACCCTCATGTTCATATAATCATCCAATCATCAAATCATCATCAATAGTGGAATTTCTCAGTCAATTACATTAATAAACAATCAAGTAAAGGTAAAGGAATTTACCGAACATCCAAAGATATCACAAAACCCGTAAAAATGAAGAAAACGAACAAACCCAGTTCATGTCGCCTGGCGAGCCTTCATTGTCGCTAGGCGGTTTTGGGGCAGAAACCCATAAACTTCGAAAAACAACGTGAAATGGAGAAGAAATCATGCACCTAGTTTCAATATAGCACGAAACTCATAATTCAATTAAACACAAGTTAGTACAACTCCCCTTACATGGATTTCCTACTCCAATAGCACTCCTAAATTTCATCCAAAATTGATCCAACCCCTTGCCTCTTCCACAAAGAACTCTCCTTAGGTCAAGAATCTAGTGCCCTCAAAATTATTCTTAGCTGCCACCAGTATACCCATCTATGTATACATGCAAAAGAACAAAATGAATTAAAATATCACACAAATGGCATATACAGGATTCAAACCCAAGACCTCTCAACACCACCCAACACGCTCACCAACTTGAGCTACCATTGCTCATCTGTTATGACTTAACAAACTAATTCTCTTAGAGGTACTTCCAATCCAGAATTATCCAACCAATACACTCAACAACTTGAGCTACCATTGCTCATCTGTTATGACTTAACAAACTAATTCTCTTAGAGGTACTTCCAATCCACAATTATCCAACCAACACACTCAACAAGTTGAGCTACCATTGCTCCTTTGTTATGAATTAACAAATTAATTCTCTTAGAGGTACTTCCAATCCACAAATTATTGCTAATTAAATATTTATTATTTATTTAAATTTGTTGGGTCTTACATAGAGAAGGAAGAGCAAGAAAAAAAAGAGAAAGAGGAGGAGGAAAGAAGAGACTATGAAGACAAAAAGAGAAGAGAAAGGGATTAGAAAGAAATGGGAGAAAAAGAAGAGATTGAGGGAAGAGAAAAAGAGAAAGCGTTATTGAAGGCAGACAACACTCCCTCAATAATAATTGAAACCAAGATGATAAAGGGAGTTTTACAATCTTTGAACTTTTCTTAATTTATCATTAATTCATCTTTTTTAAATTCAACTTTCATTCATGAGAATTTTTCAAATTCACCTCCTTCTTTCGTTGTTTTAAACTCCTCATTGGATTTTTCAAAGTCACACTTTGAGTTGATGTTACCTTCTAGGTTACAATTAACAAAAAGTAGACAAAAACACTTTTTGTAAATAGGCCTTCAAAGTTCATAAGGAAATTCTTTCAAAATTAACATAAGGCCTTCTTATAATTTTTCATTTAGATATATTTTGTCGGTAGTACAAAAATCTATTGAATTTTTGTTTGATGACTATTGCAAATGGATCTTTGATCTAGTAGGAATGTTGCTAATAAGAAAACATGAAGATTTAAGGGAAAATCCTTTTAATAATGGAGGGTATGATGGCAAATGCATCACTCATGGCCAAATACACTCAAAAAGAGTTGAACTCATCTATGAAAGATGAGTCCAAACTCTTTGATCTTTGACATAGAAGACCAATAATAAGAATGTTGCCATAAGAAAACATGAAGATTTGAGGGAAAATTCTTTTAATAATGGAGGGTATGATGGCAAATGCTTCACCCATGGCCAAACACACTCAAAAAGAGTTGAAGTCATATGTGAAAGATGACTCCAAACTCTTATCAACTTGGATTATATATCAATGTTTTTAGTTGAATAAATTTATTTTGAATCTTGTATTATTAACTTAGTAGTATAGAATTTTCTTTTTGACGTTATATAATGTGCCAACTATTTATTTAAATTCAATCATTTTTTAATTAAATTAATTATCTACATTTTAAAAAAAACACCCACCGCGTAATACATGTATTTTTACTAGTGACATAGGAAAGATAATTTTTTTAAAACATTATTCATTACATCAATATATATATATATTATTTGTAGTTTTTTTTCTGATTTTTTATCCTGCAAAGTGATCGCTAAAGTAACAAACTATGTGCCACACAAGTTCCCATCTAACAACAATTTATAAAAAATGAATAGTGCGAGTTCGTTTGGCTTTTGACTCGAAGTTCAGTTTAGGCAAAGGTGACAAGAAAAAATAAAACAGCATCATCTTTCTGTTTTTAATTGAAAAGTTGTAACGCACACGAATATTATGGATCATTATAAAATTATTTCCTTATAAATCAACCTTATTATAAAATTATTTTCCTTTTATACAGTGTTCGGTATATTTTTCTGTTAGAATTTTAAATCTTGATTTAGGTGAACCCCGCAAAAGATAAGTTATTCAAGTCGTGCTTTAGGGCTTTATAAATTGAAAGCGAAACATGCACCGTATCCAAAACTCATTCCTAAGATAGAATCAAAATAAAAGTTCGAGTCAAAATTAAACAAGAATATATACTTTATGGCTAAAGTTATTAAACAGCAGTTCCAAAGTTTTATTAATTTAAACAAATAATTAACTACGCAAATGCCAAAAATTATGTTTGAACTAATTTAAAACGCAACCCAATAAATATAGTAAGATTAATTTATTAAAGTAATAATTAAAAAAAACATAAAAACCATATCACATAATCTCAAAACTAGAAAACAAAAAAAATATTTTAAATATAAGTCCAACTTAATATATGTTTTAAACGAATTAAAAATTTGTTGATACTGTCAAAAACTAGATGCCTAATCATATTTTATGTACCCATAAAGTTTAAATATGAAACCATATTTGAGGTCAAGTGCAATATCATTCTCTACCCCTAACTTATTAACTTATAAAATTAAGTAGATTAAGTAAGTTTGAAACTTAGTAATTGGATGTGAACTTAATTTTAATTAATTCAAGGTATAATTAGTGATTTGGTATCCAATATTTTGATTAAGTTTAATTTGGTTCCATACTTTTGGTTTGTTCAATTATCCCAATTATTTAAAAGGATTTAATTTGGTCATCTCCGTTAAGTTGGAGTTAACACCATGTCCGTACAGGACACGTGTCAAGCGATGAAATTTTTAATTTTTTTAATTTTTTTTTTCAAAATTTTTAATTTTTTTAATTTTTTTTTTCAAAAAATTTAAAAACTTTCACATGCCAGTTTATCATCATGCCACGTGGCAGCTTACAATCATGACACAGTGGTAATAGTTGTTCTCAATTTAGTCTTCTATTTAAATTTTTGATTCAATTTAGTATCCCAATTCTTTAAAATGATCAAATTTTCTCCTTTTCAATTTAAAACCAAATTAGTAACTAAGTTTAATTATAAATTTTATATATATGTTAAAATAATTGTTTTTAATTTATACATCAAATCACTACACCTAAATATTCAAATTATTTTACTTTTTACAAGTGTAAAAAATTTCAAGTGTAAAAAATTGCAAAGGTAAAAAATGTAAAAAATAAAATAATTTAAGTATTTAGGTGAAATGATTTGATGTATATATTAAAAAAGTTATTGTAACATGTATATGTAAGTTGTAATTAAACTTATTTACTAATTTGGTCTCAAATTCGAGAGGACAAAATTGGATCATTTTAAAGAATTGGGATACTAAATTGAACCAAAAATTTAAATAGAGGACTAAATTGAAAACAACTATTACTACTGCCACGTGTCATGATTGTAAGCTGCCATGTGGCACGACGGTAAACTGACACGTCGCAGTTTATAAATTTTTACAAAAAAATTAAAAAGTTTTAAAAAATTCTAAAAAAATTTAAAAATTTCACGGTTTGAGACGTGTCCTGTACGAACACAGTGTTAACTCCAACTTAACGGAAAGGAACGACTTGAATCTTTTTAGATAATTGAAGTACTAAATTGAACAAACCAAAAATATAGATACCAAAATGAACTTAACCAAAAAATTGGAGTACCAAATCAGTAATTATACCTTAATTCAATTAACATTAATTAATTTAAATAGATAATGTAACATAGGTAGAAACTGGTTATGCTCATTCTATTACTAACACAGGGTAGATATGTACTTTTTCTTTTTAAATATGAGTTTGACCGCTGTAAAAATTTGTTTTGAATTAAAATTATACTCAGTGATATGTTTTATTGAAAAACATATATAAACAAAATAATAAATCTAATCACACTTACCCATCACATAAATTGTTTAAGACTGATATTAACTAAAATAAGAATTCTTTAAAAAACATACATCTTTATCCAATCATAAATGAGAAAGAAATTTAACAGCTAAAATAATTAAGAAATGATAGAAAAAAAGGTAACACAGAAGGAAAAATAAAAACATTTAATGAAAGTAATCGAACACTTGTGCTATTTTATTGAATCAACATGTTAGACCAAATTTCAAAAAAAAAATTTCTCTTGGAAATAACAATTGAATTTTGAAAATTATTTTATTTATTTAATAAAAATATAAAAATTAATTAGTTGAAATAAAACTAAATTTGAATATGTGACATCCCATTTAAATAGATTAAATCTACTGTTATAAAACATCACATAATTATAGTAGTAAAAGAGCAATCAGATGAACAGTATGCATGAGGATCCACTATTCCAGTCATCCATGAAAGTGCTTAAAAGATATCAAAGCACACCAAGGATGCCATACAAAACACACTAAACAAAAGTTTTACAGTTTGCAAAAGAGATACTCCAAGAGCAGGGAATTACAAAAAGGCATTAGGGCTATAAAACTGCTCCTAAGAGCCACATACAACAGGCCATCTAAATTGCACCGCTGCCACCATCAGATCTACCTTCAACATTTCCCCCATCTGCTCCCACTAATAAGGTGATCATCGCAAAAGAGAAAGCAAGACAAGAACATAGACAAAAATGAAAGGGTAAGCTAGTGTAAAATAAGTTTCAACATATTATAGTGAATAGATACTTAAAATAGTTCTCAAGCATGCAACACAGTAGTCATAAAATCATGTTATAACAACCAAGCAGGACATTATGACTCAATTATCCGGATATATATAATAAGATTGGATTCATTGGACGCTTGCACTTGTGGTGGCCTCTATTGCTCTACAAAGCCATTGCCAATGGGTTTCACCTTACCACACACAAGGTTAGCCTTCAAGCATCTAAGGCCATTATCCAGCCAAAGACTAGCACCTCTCGTTACTCTCACCTCTTGGATAAGCTTGCTCTACATGAGACTGACTGATCCTTTAGATTTTCGAGATGCAATCCTTACTTGAATCCTTATCTTAATTATATACACTACACACCACCATGAAATCTCCCCACGAGACTCATGGAATTCGCCTATCTCACACCAATTTCATGTTTTGTCATACCATAACCACCACTTTTACCTCAAACATCCAATTCTCATGTTATCACACCACTAACCAACAATTCCATGCCATAACTCATTCCAATCGTACCAATTTCAGTGCACATAGATCAAGTAACCATGCATATTCATGACATATAGCTAATCCATGGATAAATTAAAGAAAACATAATCAAACCTGCACCTTTCTCGCTTAGGCTAAGAGCCTTCGCCCAAGCGACAACGACTGTCTCGCTTAAGCTAGGCATCCTCGCTTGATCAAGACCTACAACAGTGACACTCTACGAGCTCTCGCTTGGGCGAGACCATCTCGCCTGGGCGAGATCACCACTCGTCCAAAACCAAAGTTCCTCGCCTGGACGACGACGCGAGCAGAGAGCACAACTGGTTTCCTCGAGTGCTCGCTTGGGCGAGCCATTCTCGCCTGAGCAAGACTATGCGTCGCTCAAAACAAGAGTTGGTCGCCTGAGCGAGAAGCTCGAGCTGAACCAGGGCAAGTTTCAGCTACTCTGGCCTAGGCGAGACGAGCTCGTTTGGGCGAGAATGACAATACTCGCCACTATTACGCACATGAAGCAGAAACACAACTCAAAATAACATACAAGAATGCAAGCAAGCCAGTTTCATACGATCCAAAATATCATTCAAGCATCCAAAAACATTCAACAAACCGAAAACATGGAGAAATGACTTTAAATCGTTAAAACCTAGCTTCCCTTACCTTAAATGAGGATAGTAGAGTGGAACAGTGACTTAAAGAACGCAACCAAGGGGCACCACAACTCCAAGAATTAGGGTAGTAAGCTAAAACGTGAAACCAAGACAAAACAAGGGCAGGAGGTTAAACCCCAACCAATCCAACGTACTCAACCGATGAAAGGGAAAAACAGACCGGAAATCCTAAGGTTCAACTTACTTGGGGTTGGCCTGGACTTAGCTAGCTTGAAGATGAGAGGATTCCTCTGTGCCCTAGCAAAGCTTCTACAGCAGTAGAGAGAGGGAAGATAGAGGAATAACTTTCTGAAAAAAAATGAGACAAGTGAGAGTGTAAGGGGCTGAACAGAGTATTGGGAGTCCTCTAGTGGGCTGGCCTTGGGCCTACGAAAAGGGTCAGGCTCATACTCATATAAACTGAAAATGAGGCTTAGAGAATGTGCTAAATATAATATGAAATTTGAGATTTATTAATTAAAACGTATTTTAAAAAACTTAAAATAAATTTATTAATTTTTATAATAATTATCTTAAAAATTGTGCACCCAATAATTTACAACCAAATAATATAATATAATTCATTGAACTTATATTTATTTTTTTTTCTTTACCTTCATTTTAATTATTGTAAATTTATTTATTTTTCTTCAGTTATACAAATATCATATTAATATTAGGTAAACAATTAACTTTTTTTTTGTTAATTATAAGTATGGATAGAAATATGAATAAGTGGTTTAGAGTTATATATAACATGTATAAGTCCTTTAACTTTTAAGTCTACATTTTTTTATATAAATATAGGGTTAAATATGTTTAGTCCATAAAATTAAATTTAAAATTAGATTTTCTTTCTTTTTATGATATAATCTGGTCCCTAAACTTTTAAAATAAATGGATATAGTTCGTTTAATCCAACGACATCAATTTTTTTAGACTTGTTAAACTCTATTTCAAGCAATTATTTAGTTAGAACCTGTCAAATGGTGTAAACGGCTCAAATACAAATCTAAAATGTGTTTGACATGTTAAAAAGAAAAAAATTAACTCAATTGGATTAAAGATGGCTCATAGGTTTGAAATATTTAAAGCAAACTTAAAAATGTGTTTATGAAAACTATTCTTTTTAGGCCTAAAGTAATTAGTAGTAAAAAAAATTGAAACATTTTTTTTTCTTGGAGACGTAAAACAATTAGTACTAATTTTTTTAAAATTATTTTCTTGGAGGTCTAAAATAAGTATTTTACTTGCTTGGGCTCTGAGAGGACTTTGATCGAATTAAAAGAATTATATCTATTTATTTTTTAAGTTTAAAAATCAAAATGTTTTAATGTTTGAGACATAAACGAATTCTAATTTTTGGTCTAAATTTAGGAATTCAAAATGTATTTAACTCTAAAATTTATTATTGATAATAATAGTTATATTTAACTCTAGCATACATACAACGTTATCACGCTTGTGTATCCACATTTTTTAAATATGAATGATAATATGTTAGTAGGTGATAATAGTATAATGTTATTAAGTTAATATATAAAATAAATTTATATTTATTAAAAATGAATTGAAATATTAAAAATAAAGTGAAATAAATAGAGAAATTAATTATTGATGAATAAAAGTAAAAAAGATAAACAATTATATAGAAAATAGGTAAAAATAACCGTTAATTTTAAAAAATTTAATAAATAATTATATTGTAAAAGGTAAAATTGATATTATAAAATGTGGACACAAAAGAGGAAATTCTCTTTATATATTTTGTTATAGATTGTTATTATTATTATTATTTGTTTTAGATGCGTCTGTTAAGTGTAACACTCTTTTTTCTAAAATATAGAATGTGACTTTAATTAAGTAACTAAAGAAAACTTAAATACAATTTTGTTTATTTAAATTGAGATATTAAATATGTTTTTAGTATTTACTATCCTTTCTTGTTAATGTTTTTCTTCCTTTATTAGGTTTTCTATTTTCTGTTAAAGGTTAATTTTGATCTTCGAATTAAACCATATCAATGACAAATATTGAGTAATTAATTTGTTGTTTAAAACTTTTAATTGAAATGATTAAAAGAACAAAAATTTTAATTTAAAGAGGAAAATAAATAGAATTACAAAGAGATTTTCATCCACTAAAAATAAAGTAAAAAATTCTAATATATAGCAATGTAGACCTCAAATTAAAAATTGATTTAGAAATTTGAAATTAAAATTAAAATTCATTATGCAATAGAAAATCTAAAGTTAGTTTATTATAATTCGATGCTAAAAATGGAGAGTAAAAGGGAGAAAGAGGAGACAGGAAAAGGTTGGGTCACGTGAGGGAAAAGAAAGACAGAGTTAGAAAGGAATGAGAATGAGATGTAAAGGGAGAAAGAAGGGTCATCACATCGTAGCGATATCGCGAATCGCCTTGCTTTGCCTCAAAAGCTGACTCCACCACACAACTAGACAAGTTCAAAAGTTGCTTTGCACCGTTTTCAAATCAATGTAATGTGCCTTCCATAAATAAAATAAAGATCTTCCAAGTGGATTCCAGACATCTCACCTCTTCCATGCTACCCCAGGCCACAAACTTTTCTTTCACCCGAACTATTATATATAAATTCAAGCCTTTAAGTTATGTTACCACTTTAAATATTTTATCTCTAAAATTACTAAGTGTGAGGTATTTCATTTTTTAATTTAAAATTATAAAATTAAATATTTTTAGCTAAGTTTTTATTACAAAATTGTGATATGAAATTTTTAAAATATTTGTATTTTTATCTAAGTACTTTATTATTTATACTTTTGTACATGTGATCGTTATTTTTATCTTTTTATTTCTAAATTAACTTAGTTTATTTGTTTTTTAGTTTCTTCTTCAATTAATTGGTCGATTCAATAATTTTTTTCAAAAATTGTAATGTCTCATTTAATAAATAAACATAATTAAACGAAACATCACACATAATAATATAAAGGGCATTGTCATAGAGTGGAAATGTCACTCCTTACAGTTATCCAAAATACCAAGAGAGAAAGAATAAGGCACACCACAATGTCACTAACAAAACGAACTAAAGGTTTAACGGTACCCAAAATACATGCTCATGGGCAAGATAATACGTAGGTCACAATGCCTTAAAAAAAAACTTGGAGTAATGAGGTCCAACCCAAGGTAAGTTATGCAACGGAGTTTCCATCCCCTTGTTGACCACGAGGAGTTCCCATATCTGCTCACATCAATAAATTGATGATCATCGCAAAAAGAGAAAATCACACATAGAGCACACAAGCAAACAGAAAGGGTAAGCTAGAGTGAAAAGGGTTTATCATACAATTGAGCATACAATTTAAAAGTCAAAGATACATAAATCAACCAAGCATGTGATGACCAAGAGGCAACACTCTAAGACTCAATTATCTGGATACATATAATAAGTTGGATTCACTGAATGCTTGCACTTGTGGTGGCCTTTACTACTCTGCAGAGCCATTGCCAATGGATTTCAACCTACCACGCACAAGGTTAGCCTTCAAACATCTAAGGTCATTATCCTGCCAAAGACTAGGGTCTCCTACTACTCTCACCACTTGAGTTAGTACGTTCTACGTGAGACTCACTGGCTCTTTAGAGTTTCAGGGTGCAATCCTTACTTGAATCCTCACTAAATTATATAATGAGGCACCACCACGAAACCTTCGTGGGATTACGTCCAAACCATGAGGCACCACCATGAGCTCTCACTAAAAGGGGTCATGAAATTACGTCCTGACCATGAGGCACTACCATGAACCCTTCGTGAAATTACATCCTAACCATGAGGCACCACCATGAGATCTCACCATCAGTGAAGTACTTAGAGAGGAACTTCCTTCTAAAAGCTTCCCAAGTGACTGACTTCTGCCTCTCTTCCATAATGGACTTCATGTTGATCCATCAGTGTTCTGCCTCCCCCGTGAGCATGTACACTAAGAAGGCCAACCTGTTTTCCTTTGGGCACATCTTTGCATCAAATATCCTTTCCATATCTTTCAAGCACTGGTCTACGACATCAGGATTGGTCTTATCGTTGAGTTTCACAGGGTGGTGCTTCAAAAAGTCCTTCAAACTCCATTCCCGAGGTGGAGGTCATGGTTCGGGGCGTAAATAGGGGCAATGGTCCTGTTCTCCTCTAACTGTCGGAGGGCCTCCATGTGTTGCCTATGAGCAGCCTCAACAACCACCCTTGTAACCTCCATCTATTGCATCACCAATTGTTATTGCTTCATCGATGCTTCCTAGCGCTGCATCGACACTTCATGTTGTTGCATCATATTGTTACTTTGTTGAGTCAAGGTTGTCACCATAGCCTTTATCGCCCTTGCAATATCTGATGCATCATCATAAGGAGGTTGAGGATTTCTATGAGGAGGTGCCATTTCACTGGCTACACAAGAAAACCATCAATCAGACATGATTAGACAAGAAACTTAGCTAACAACGCTAGGAAGACACAACGAAAGCTAAGCAGGCACACAAGTCCATAGATTCTAAGGAACGACCGCTCTGATACCATAAATGTAACGTCGCATTTAATAAATAAACGTAATTAAATGAAACATCACACAAAATAATATAACGGACATTCTCAGGGAGTGGAAATGTCACTCCTTATAGTTATCCAAAATACCTAGAGAGAGAAAGACTAAGGCACACTACGATGCCATTAACAAAACGAACTAAAGGTTTAACGGTACCCAAAATGCATGCTCATGGGCAAGATAATACGTAGGCCACATGCCTTAAAAGAAAAACTCGGAGTAATGAGGTCCAACCCAAGGTAAGTTACACAACGGACTTTCCATCCCCTTGTTGACCACGAGGAGTTCCCACATCTGCTCACATCAATAAATTGATGATCATCGCAAAAGGAGAAAACCACACATAGACCACACAAGCAAACAGAAAGGATAAGCTAGAGTGAAAAAGGTTTATCATACAATTGACCGTATAATTTAAAAGTCAAAGATACATAAATCAACCAAGCATGTGATGACCAACAAGCAAGACTCTAAGACTCAATTATCCAGATACATATAATCATTCGGATTCACTGAATGCTTACACTTGTGGTAGCCTCTACCGCTCTACAGAGCCATTGCCAATGGTTTCACCCTACCACGCACAAGGTTAGCCTTCAAACATCTAAGGCCATTATTCTGCTAAAGACTAGGGCCTCCTACTACTTTTACCACTTGAGTTAGTACGTTCTATGTGAGACTCACTAACTCTTTAGAGTTTCAGGATGCAATCCTTACTTAAATCCTTACTAAATTATATAATGAGGCACCACCATGAAACCTTCGTGGAATTACGTCCAAATCATGAGGCACCACCATGAGCTCCCACTAAAAGGGGTCATGGAATTACGTCCTGACCATGAGGCACCACCACGAAACCTTCGTGAAATTACCTCCTGACCATGAGGCACCACCATGAGATCTCAGAATGAGATTCAAGGAATTACGTCCTAAACCATACCAAAAATCATGTCTCACCAACCAACATAAAGTTATCATGCATACCAATCTCATGCCAATATATATAACCAAGCATCCAATCATGCTTCGTACACAAATCATACCAGGCTCATTCAATTCCATTCTCATAAATTACATAATACATGCATATTCACACCCTTCATGTTTTAAATAGAGCAAACCAGCCAATCATGCAACCAACAACTATTATATAAGAAATCAACACATCCTACGCCAGGTCTCGCTCAAGCTAGGAGCCCTCGCTTAGGCAAGAGGAGTGGTCTCGCTCAAGTTGTAGGCTCTCGCTTAGGCGAGACTGTGAACAAAGCGAGATGGTTCTTCACTCAAAAACGCAGCCTTTCGCCTAAACGAGTGCTCGAGCAGAAGTCTGGGCGAGCTTCTGCTATTAGGCAAGACGAGCTCGCTTGGGCGAAAATATCAATTCTCGTCCCCTGTTCACGCATACATGGCAACACACCAATCCAAAACAATATTCAATTCATTTTCATACGAACCCAAGAATCATCCAGGCATATTAATCATGTAACAGAAGTAAAACAACCAACATACTACAAAAATGTGAAAACCCTAGCTTCCCGTATTTGGAAAATGCTAGCTAAAAGACTCTGACACCTAAGTCAACTAACACAACAACTCTAGAAGCATATTTGAGAGGTGATAAGGAAATGGAATCGAGCTCGCTTGAAGATGAATGAGGTCCAATATTTTTAGTAGATATGTCATTGCCAATATTTTTTCTTTTGATTTATGCATTCATAATTTTTCATTATATTTTGCTTTAATATTGTACAAGTTTATTTTACACCTAATTCTGGCCTTCTCTTTAAGGACATTCATTCTACTATTCGCGATACCCTATTATAGGGAGTAAAAAAATGGGTGTAAAAAAATTATAGTTGTCAAATGGGTGTAAAAATATTTTAGGTGTCAAATGAGTGTAAAAATATTTTAGGTGTAAAGTGGGTGTAAAAATATTTTAGGTGTCAAATGAGCGCAAAATATTTTAGGTATCAAGTCGAAGTAAAAAAATTATAAGTGTCAAATGGGTGTAAAAAAATTACTGTTGTCAAATGGGTGAAAAAAATTTGAGGTGTCAAATGGGAGTAAAAAAATTTCTAGGTGTCAAATGGGTGTAAGTATTTTAGGTATCAAATGGGTGTAAAAAAATTTAGGTGTCAAATGGGTGTAAAAAAATTTAGGTGTCAAATGGGTGAAAAAAAATTTTAAGGTGTCAAATGGGTGTAAAAACATTCTAGTTGTCAAATGGGTGTAAAAGTATTTTAGATTTCAAATTTGTGTAAAAATAAATCATAAACATAATAGTTTTCGTGATTTGTTTAGTGTATGTCTGACTGCTCATGTCGAGTGATTGGACAAACACTTAAACAAATGAGAAAAACTAGAAAGGAGTCTCATTAATTACCCTCAAGTACAATATTGAAATGACTAGAAAAGTGCCTTAAGGAGAAGGCACATCCCCTCTTATAACCATAAGGAGCTTATAAACAATCTCCAAAGACTTTATCAAAAAGGGCATGAGTGTAGAGGAGTATAGGCAAAATAAGGAGTTATATATGATAAAGGTCACTACAATAAAATCTTCAATTAGAAACCAACTTTAGAAACCTAAAATAGTTAGTCGCTAAAATGGAAAATTTAGATACCAATTGACAAAAGTAAAACTTATTGGTTACTAAAATAGTCACTATTATGAATAAAAAATTATAATTGGTCACTAATTAATTAGAGACCAATTTAGAAACTAAATCATTTTGGTAGCTAAACCCTAGGTAGCTAATTTTTAGTAACCAATTTCCTTTAGTAGCCAAACCATGGTAGCTAATTTTAAAGACCAATTTAGTAACCAATTATAGTTTTTTATTCATAATAGTAACTATTTTAGTAACTAATAATTTTTAGTTTTGTAAATTAGTATCTAAATTGCTTACTTTAGTTACTAATCATTATTGGTCACTAAAATTGATCACTATGTAGAAAATTTCTTGAAGTGGGTAGGGAATACAGAGGGGGAAGAGACAACCATCTCTTGGTTCTTTAGTGGTCTCAATCTTGACATAAGAGATAAAGTAGATTTGTTGCCCTACCAAGATCTAAATAACATGGTAAATTTTTTATAAAGGTAGAGAAACAAAACTTGAGAAAAGGTTTAAAAAGTACCTACTCTAGCTCATATGGTTAGAAAGACTATAAAAGGGAGGGGAATAAAGATGTAGAGAAAGAACCCTCCAAGAGCTTAGGGAAAGAGAAGGAGAAAGAAAAACCAAAGGAGGTAACATCATCACGCAAACATATTAGTGATATAAAATGCTTCAAGTGTCTTGGTAGAGGTCATGTTAGATTTCAATGCCCCACAAAAGAAGACCATGATTCTAAGACGTGTTGATAGATATAATAGTCAAGATGAAGAGAGTTATAATGAAAGTGAGAATTCATGTAAGGATAAAGGTGAGGATGCCTACCCTTGTAATGGATGCCTTCTTATGATGAGAAGGATCTTCAACAATCAACCTAGGCTTCAAGAACTAACTTAAAGAGAGAACATCTTTCACACAAGATGCAAAGTTTTAGAAAATACTTGTTCTCTCATTGTGGATAGTGGTTCATGTTGCAATTGTTGTAGTACTTCATTGACAAGGATAGAAAGTTTGTGTTTCGTCCACCCCTCTAACACCCTCTTAGGTGGTAGAGGATCAACTACAAATGAGAAATAAGAGAGATAAAGAAAGAGATAAAAATAAAACTAAAGAAACTTCTACATACTTAAGTGAAATCAAATGTTCAAAGTGTCAAAGTAGAAAACACAAGTCAAATGAATGCCCTAACAAAAGAGTCCTCATGTTAAGGGCCAAAACCTTTTGTAAAGAGCCAAAAGAGGTCAACTTTCATTCATCCCCTAAGGAAGAAGAAAGACAAGACCGATATTGACCTTGTGTTGGAAAAGGAAGTCATTCCAAAAATATATGGATTCAACACAAGGAAAACAAAGAATTAAAAGAAAATGCTCCTAAAACAATACCATTATCATTCATTAAGTAAAAGGTGTATGATCATTGGGAGTGATGAGGCTCCTTGGACGAACTTGATGGAACGAAGAGTTTGCATGGATCGATTTACCTGAATTTCCTAAATAATACATTTTTTTTCTTTTATGTGTGATTATGTTTAAATGGATGTTCTCAATATCATTGACTCAAATAATTTTTGGGTCAAACATTTGACTATCGCTACTTCTTTTTAATATTTTTATCTATTGTTATTTTTGCTACATAAGAAAGTTTGATTCTCAATTTTAAGTGTTCAAGTGCATAAAATCTTAATTGATTGGGTAACATAAAAAACTTATGATCTTTTTTACTATCTTTGATCATTAGTTTTCTTTTTTTAAAAAAAAATTGAAGAACCTTTGTTTTACTTAAACAATTTTCATTATCTTAGTGGTTTGATGGTTCGATATTTGACAAGTTTTCTTAGATATCTAAAGTATTTTACATCTTATTATATCCTTAATTATACTTTGTTTTGTATGATTTTGTTCAAAGGTGTATTAAATCATTTCTAAGACATCCATTTGATATTTTTTAATTCTTTTTAATATTTTGATTTCTAAGACATCCATTTGATATTTTTTTACTTCTTTTTAATATTTTGATTTGTTGATTATTTTGATCTGGTAGAAAAGAAAATATATTCTTCTAGTATTGAATAGTTTGATAATATTGTGATTCCTTTGCTGTTTTTTATTTTATTTTTTCTAGAAATGATTTAATTGATATTTGCAACAATAAAAAAGTGGATTTGGGTAACACATTTTTTTCTTTTGTGTGTGGTTATGTTTAAATAGATGTTCACAATGTCATTGACTCAAATAGTTTTTGGGCCAAACATTTGATTATCCCTACTTCTATTTAATATTTTTATTTATTGTTACTTTTGTTACATGAGAAAGTTTGACTTTCAATTTTAAGTGTTCAACTGCATAAATTCTTAATTAATTTTGTAACATAAAAACTTATCATCTTCTTTACATCTTCGATCATTAGTTTTTTTTTTTTTTTAATTTTAAAAATTTTTGTTTTATTTAAAAAATTTTTTTTTTTTTATAGTGGTTTAACGATTTGATATTTGATAATTTTTCTTAGATTTCCAAAATATTTTCCCTCTTATTATATCCTTACTCATATAATTTCTTATTTATATGATTTTGTTCAAAGGTGTATTAAATCACTTTTGGGACATCCATTTGATGACTTTTACTTCTTATTAATATTTTGATTTGTTGATTATTTTGATCTTGTAGAATATTATTTGGATAAGTTTTAATATAATCATATGTTTTATAATTCATTCTCAAAAGAGTAATTTTGCCACTGTAATTGTATAAATATGTGTTGTTTTCATAATATAATAATTTATTGTCATAAATATTTTTTATCTATGAAACTGCAAATAATTTGCAAAATTAATAGATGTTTTAGTTATTATGAAAGTTTAGTTATGTGTAATTATTTAATATTTATATAATTCTTTGAATTTTTTTTTGTTATTTTTGATACTCAAATTTGAGCTTATAAAACTAATATTTTTCTTAACATTTGATATCTTGAAGAAAAGAAAATATATTCTTTTAGTGCTGATAATAGTTTGATCATATCATGATTTGTGTTGTTTTATTTTATTTTATAAATGATTTAATTAATTTTGAAACAATAAATCAGTGGATATGTGTATGGATGTATGAGTATACCTATTACGTGAAAAAAACGAGGATAAGACAAAAATTATATACCTATTAAATTTAAGGATAAAGATAAATTTTTAATGTGGAAACGAGCCCGCCCCAACCAATGTATTCCATAATCACATTCATTTCATGTAAAAAACTATAGAACATAAATTTGATATGTACATATTAAGTTATATTAAATCCGAATTAATAATTCATGTACTCAATTATACTAAAAAATTATAATAATTGTTATTCAGTAAATTTTAAAGATTAATTTGCTAATAGATCCTTTAGCTTATTACCTTATTACGTTTAATTATAAATTCAACGTTTTAAAGTTCATATTAAAGAGTTTATATTCATTTTTGTAAAGCCCACTTATTATTCTACCCTAATTTATGAGGGCTGCCCCAAATCAGTTGGGCCTAGGGCTGGCCCATAGGGTCTCCAAAGTCCCTAAGGTAGCCTAACCCTCTCATTTTCGTCACTTTGCAAAAAAAATAGTGCTTTGCTTACCCTCCTATGCCTCTCAACAGAAGCTCTGTTAGGATTTGGTTCTTAGTCTTCTTCAAGTTAGATAAACCCCTACTCTACTTCACCTCTTAAATCTGTTCTTGGAGCTGTTCTGTTCGCGGGCTTGGGTGTCAAAGTCTTGTACTAGCTCTTTTAAGGTAAGGGAAGTTAGGATTTTGGTTATTCTTCGATTTTCTGCTTGCTTTGGTCTTATTTCATGTTATTGTGGCGTATTTGATTTTGGGATTGCTTGAGAAATGCTAAAACTCTGTTTGGTTGTAAATGTCTAGCTATTGAACGCGTGAACAGTGGAGAAACCTGGTATTTTCGCCCATGCGAGCCAGTCTCGCCCAAGCGAGAGTACCAAAAGTTGCTCCCTGGAACTTGCGCGAGCTGTCGCTCAGGCGACGAGCTCCTGTTTTAAGCGAGAACCTAACTCACTCAGGCGAGGAGGTCTCGCCTAAGCGAGGGACGTGAAGGCCCTGTTCCTACTTTTCGAGCTCTCGCCTAAGCGAAAGGAGCTCGCCTGAGTGAGAGAACCTTCTCGCCTGAGCGAGGCCTTCAGCCTGAGCGAGGTTTGGGCAAGAATGTGCCCAGGATCTGTTTTCTTCTCTGTTCTTGGGTGTTTGCTACATGTTTTGGTTGGATTGCGATGTTAAAGCATGAAATGAGTGAATTTGCATGTATTGAATGGTATATGGACTGGTATTGATAAGTTTGACATGATCTTGGCATGTAACATGTATGGGATGTTTGCATCCTGACACTCTAAAGAGTTAGTTAGTCTCACGTAGAGCGTACTGACTCAAGTGGTGAGATTAGTAGGAGACCTTAGATCTTTGAAGGCTAACCTTGTGAGTGGTAGGGTGAAACCCATTGGCAATTGGCTCTGTAAAGTAGTAGAGGCAACCATAGGTGCAAGCATCTGGTGAATTATATGTATCCAGATAAGTCGTGTCTTGAGTCTTAGTGTGTTGTTTGCGAGTCATCACATGCTTGGTTGATGTATGTATCTTTGGCTACATGAATTGTATGCAATGGCATGATAAATCATTTTCTACTCTAGCTTACCCTTTTTGCTTGTGTGTATGCTCTATATGTGATTTTCTCTTTTTGCGATGATCATCAATTTATTGATGGGAGCAGATGTGAGAACTCCTTGTGGTCGTCAGGGTGATGAAGACTCTGCTGCTTAACTTTGGGTTGGATTTCACTTTCCAAGTTTCTTATAGGGCTGTAGCCCGTGTACTGGTTTATCTATATGGGCATTCATTCCTTGTACTTTGTTTTGTATTGGCATCGTGGTGTGCCTCAATATTTCATTTTAATTACCTTGGACATTTGTAAAGAGTGACGTTATACTCCATGACTTGCTTCTTATATTATTTTGTGAAACATTTCATTTAATTAAGGTTATTATTTAAATGGGGTTTTATAATTTTATCTAAAGAGTATTTATAGTATACTTATTAGTGAAAATAAATGTGCCACACATATGTTATTCTTTTAATTTTAATAATAAATATGAATAATATTTTAAATTTTATTATAAATATTTTTTTATTTACTTTGTAGATAATGTTTTTTATCTATAACAATATATAAAGATGATATTCTCTTTTGTGTCTACATTTCGTTTCTCTAGTTTTACCTTTAATTATTATTTTACAAATTAATTATTTTATAAATAGTTTACCTATAACCGTTATTCTAAAAATTTCTTCGAAAACTTCTTTTGTTTATATATTTTATTTTTCTAATTTTACATTTAATAACTATTTTAAAAATCTTTAACTTAAATTTGATGAAAATTAAAAATGTCACAACATATGAATTTTTGTTAGCTAAAGATAAAAACAATTAATTTAAGAAAAAATTAAATAAATAAAACAGTTAAATCTAATAAAGCGGTTATTTAAAATGTAGAAATGGTAAAATAATTTTTGTAATTTAAAAAGAATATTATTTATTAGAAGGTAAATTTGGGAATAAAATTGTGAACATATGAGGTATCCATTTATACATATACAGAATTTCAATGAAAATAAAAAAGAAAAAAAAAACAAAGTAACATTTTAGTTTCTCAAAAATATTTAAAATTTTAAAAATTCATAAATTAAAAGTAATCGATATATAAGTTAAGAAAAAGGTATAAATTAACTCGAGCAAGTAATTTTATTTTATTTTTATATTCTTTATAAATATATTTATAACGAAATTTGTCCAAAAGAAATCATACTTTCACGTTAGTGTTTCAAATTCAATTCGGTAACCACATTTTTTCCATGAGGTTGGTTAGCGAAAGTCACTTTTTAGGATAGAAATGGAATATTTTCAAATAGAAAGAACAAAAAGTAAGAAAAATCAATTTTAATAACAAAAATTGAATTTAAAATATTAAAAAAGAATACCTAGAAACACACTTTAAAAAAAAGGTTGAGTCAAATAAAAATTTGTAGACAATAATCCAAACATGTTTTCAGGCTGAGATGTTTTGTTTTGACAATTCGGTAAACTTTGTGGTTTCCTTTCTTTAGGGGATTTATTTTGTTCGGTTGTGGGTCTAGAACCTTTTTGAATGTATCCCTATCTCATTATAACATGTATGATCTTTTTAGTGTGATGGAGTGTACCTTTGTCCTTCACTCTGCTTAACTTCACGATTATTTTGTAGTGTGTAATTAAACAATGTGTTTTTTTTTTCCTCTCTCTATTCATTTGTGGTTGATATACTGCGTCCTTCAACTTCCCTGCATACAAAGATGACAGTTATAATGAGGGTCACAATCTTTTGTCATTTTACATTAATTATAATATTATTTTATATTAATAATAAAATATTACAAGACAAGATAAAAGTCATGTCAACTGATTCATAAAAAATTAAATAATAAGAAGCAACTAAAATGTATAAGAAATTTTAGTACTCCATAAATAAAAAAATAATAATAAAGACTCATATAATAATAATTAATTAAAAATATCTAAATTTATAAAGAGCCACAAAATTAATGAAGCCTAACTAATAATGAAAAAGAATTATTTTATTATTATTTAATTGCAAACCATATAATAATTATATTCTTTTATATTTTAATATAACATTTTATTTTTATTTTATTATTTCTTCTTTTAAATAACCGTTAGAAATATATTTTTCTTGTCCGAAACTTAAGTCCTTTCAAACAACATTATTAATGTCAATCCCAAATCTAAAGTATTAGGTTTGGGTTTGGAACTCCATTTTGGTTGTAATATTCTCGTTAAAAGTTACATTACTATTAATATTCTAATAACATCTCACTTGTTAAAAATTTATGTAAGAATAAATGCGTTTACAAGACAAATTATCAAATTTGGCGTTGTTGTTTGGAAATACAAATATAACTTTAAATATTTTTTTAGTTTGTTTATCGACTGTCAGTTAGGGGTTTATTTTATTTATTTATTTTTAGTTGTTTAACACATATACATTTATTAAGAGTTTCTTTTAAAAAAATGTTTAGATTAGCTGAAAAATACTTTGGCTACGAAAGACTTAGTATATACGTTGTTAATTATGACACACATCTTTTTCTTTTTTTCTTGGAAGTGAACCCAACAACATCTTGTCTTATTTTCTTTCCAGAAACATTTCTCTAAAACAAGAATAAGAAGAAGAAAATAATAAAAAACAGAGAAATTTTTAAGTGGGCTGCGTAGTGCATGACTCGAGCCAATCCAGGTGAATTTCATCAAATTGACCTAGAGGTTGAAAGGAACTTGTATAAATTTCGCAGGAGATTTCAATTTGGGTGTTCTACTGAGGAAGCATTTTCATCATTTGAAGCTACCACAAAAGTTGTACCTGATGGAAACTCATCTAGGGAGCTGCAACATGGGCCATGGTTAGGAGAATGGAAGAAGAGGAAGGACTTAAAAGAACTCTACTCTTATGGAGAATAGTTTATTAGCTTGTCTTTTCCTTCTCTTGGCATTGTAAAAATTTAAATAAGTCTTTTTTTAGGCCTTGTATTTGGGCCAAGCAAAGTTTTCTTTTGGGCTTGTATTTTGGCCTTTTCTTTAAGACTCGAGGATTTAATCGATTATGTCAATACCACAATCGATTAAATCAGGTTGAGTCTACAACTTTGAAGTTTTGGCTTCTTAAGTTGACCCCCGAGTGACTAGGCGAACTTATGTTCTTGTTTGGGCTACCTAGAGCCTCAAGCAACCCTTAGAAACATTACTTATGGGCCAAGGTATCCTTCAAATTGCACAAAGGAGGTGCATGCATTGAAAGGTACATGCATTGGTAGTTAACTTGGTGCAAGAATGTACAACTAGCTAGTCACCCTTGAGTAAGACTCTAGAGCTTTTCAGTTTCAGATTCTTTGTAACTTTCTTTCTTCTTTTTGAGACTTGGGTTCACTCCTAAATTCTATAAATAGGAGTACTAGCATTGTAAAGATAACTTGGAAATATTATAGAGAAATTATGCCATTCTTTTAACTCTTTTTTTTTTTTCTAGGTTCACTTGGATAGTTTGTCTTCTTGACTTCTTAAGGACCTTTTCGTTGAGGGTTGGCCTAGTCTCCTTCAAGAAACACACCTAAAACATTCTTCAAACACTTCACATCCATCATTCCATGCTTTCACATCTAGACATAAGTTCTGTATGGAGTCTACTTCAAGTTGCAAGAAGTGGGTTTTCCATCATTTGGCACCACAACTTTTAGTTCTTCCATCATTTGCCATCAAGAGCATGAATTTCATTCTTTAGTGTTCTTGACCCAATTCCATGTTTTTTCATGTTTTCCTTACATGTTTATATGTGTTTGTGTCAATGATATATGGATTTTTTTTTCTGTCTTTAAATCTACGTTCAAATCTGTTTATTCTTCTTGAACCTTCCTTGTTCTGCAATATGATTATGTTTTAATTGATTAAGAGAAATTTAAATCGATTAAATTGTGTTTTTGTTGTCTTTGAGTCATTTTAATTGGTTATCTTGCATTTTAGTCGATTAAATTGTGCAATATCAGTGTGTTTTATGTTTTTTGCGAATTTTATGCTCTTAATGTTTTGTTTAATGTCATGTTTAGTCCAAATTGTCATTACTTCTTAGTTTTAAAGTTTTTATTTCTTTATACATCATTAAAATTAAAATTCTACAAAATATTTGTAGCCATGTTGATTTTGTGTGCTTTTTGTATTGCATCTTTGACTTCATACTTGTTATTAGATCAGTAAAAAGTTCTTTAGAGTTAGGTTTCTATTGTGTTTCTTTTTTGTTTAATGGGTTTACCTGTTTCCTTAGGATTATCTTCCATTATATTGTGTTATTTGCCTTTGACATGAAAAGCTTAAAAGTTCAAATTGAATATCATGTATTAGTTGTTGTTTGTAAAGTAGATACACAGAAAAATGCAATTCCCCTCTAGAAAATTGAAAAGAAGATAAGTAAAAGCCAAAAGAAGGGGAAAGTATTGAAAATAATTACTTAACATTTCTTAGTTAAATTTGTAAGATCCGAGAAATTTAATTAATTAAATAAATAAATAATTAATAAATGCAGATAGTGGGAGCCTTTATGGCAATTAATGTTAACTGTTATGACGTGAAAAAGTACTAGCTCAAATGGTTGAGAGCACTTGATTCTTATGATAGGACTTGAGTTATTTTAATTATGTATTATTTTGACCATATGATTGATCATGCGGAGTAATAATATAATCCTAGATTTATAGAAATTATAAAGAAACATGAATATGGTTGAATGGTTGTGCATTGACTTGACATTGGCATGGTTGTGGGTTCGAACATTGGTAGGCACAAATTAAGCTTTCCTTTTGCCAAAAAGCTTTTTGGCATGATTGTGAAGGAGCAGAAACCCTAGTCGTCTAAGAGACCAATTAAGGGTGAAAAAGTGGTTTTTACTGGAGCTACCATTGGAGCATATTGAGAAGGTGAATTTCAGAGCGAATCATGGTGCTTTAGTGAGTGAAGAGGAGAGCTAAACTGTAGTTGAACAAAGGAAGGTTGGTGGATCAAAAAGCTAACTCAAGCAATCCCTATTTGAGTAAGGAGACCAGGTTAGATTAGTTAAAATCATATATTTTGATGTGCTTGTTTAATTGCATAATGTATTAGACATGGTGTATGATTTCCATTATGCAAACCTCAAATTTATGGGTTTTTGGAAAGTTTCCAAAAACCGCCTGGCGGGCATTCAAAGCCAATTATGGGTTTTTGCTTTGAATCGCCTAGCAGCGATGAACTACTGCCAGGCGAAAAATGTAGGATTGTTGTGTTTTGGTTGCTTTTTGGTTTTCTGGGAACTTGAGGGACTCGTGAGAGTCTCTATAATCTGTGATGCTAGGCAAATTAACCAATTTTGTGTGGTGATATCTCGTAATTATTGTTATTGGAAGGAGATTGATGTATATGAATATTAAGGTTGAACATTTAGGGGTTTTATGTTTTGAATCAGATTGTGTAACTAAGAGCAATATAATTTGGGGTGTTTGAAATCCTAATGTAATAAGAGTAAACATTTGCATATGCGGAAAGTGTATTGAATAGAAAATAAAGAAACTAGCATGGAATGGGGAAATTAGGGTTCTCGTAGGTGCATGGCAGAATTCTGGGTTTTCTAGAACTGGATGCACCGCCTAGCGGCAGGCTATCTGTCACTAGGCGCCAGTGTAGGGAAAGTGGTTCTGCGTGGCTATTAGAAACAGTTGTGAGTTGGGTCTCTTTAGGGGTCGAATTAACTATGAAACAAATTAAGGGTCACTAGACAAAGGTCGAGGGTGATGAAAATTAATTGAATTAAGAAGGATATATGATATTAAAGGGAAATCTTGATGGAAATAATTGTGATATTTGAAATATTGCATGCTAGGCTGTGAAACAAGTGACAGTATATAACCCCATAGTAGTTTGGGACATAAGAGTTAGATATCCACTGCTGGGATACCTTATTGAAATGTAGTGTGAAACTTTGGGTAAGTGAAGATGGTTAATATTAGAAATGCAGAAGGCTAAATCCAAGGGTGAAAGGGTACGACTATTTTGAGTACCTATAGGTGTTAATAAAAGAACAATGGGCTACTGGGTGCTATACCATGAACATAAGTAATTACACCGTGATTAACTAGCTTTGGCATAAGTTAAGAAAAATTGTAAATACTTGAGATTATAAGCCTATATTTAAATATCTAGCGAATTGAGGTATATTAGATGAAGTATGGTGAATTGGTATATGTTGGGAAGTAGCCAGTGACGTTGGAAGTATTCTGGATGGGATTTGGCATGGATTGGTTGTCTTAGAAATTATTCAGGATTGTCCAAAACCACTAAAGTACGTTGTACTAGTGTAGCGCTTGGCAGCGGGAAAGGTTCTGCCAGGCGATAACTACAATTCCAGGGGGCTTATCTGACGCGTGGGGCCTAGCGGTGAGGTGCGTCCCGCCAAGCGATACTTGCAATGGCAGATTGTTTTAAGGCGCGTGGCAGTACAAGCCTTCCGCCAGGCGGTCTAGAACCGAGTTTCATTTGGTGACTCTAGAGTAGCGCTAGGGAATAAAATAGAGGTAAAATTCTTGTTTGCTTTGGATGTGCATGGTCTACAAGATTTTGGTGATACATTAAAGACAGACTTGCTGGATTATTCCTTAAGTTGTGCCTCGGAACGTATCCCTTGAGTTGTGGCTCAAGATAGAGGGGAAACACGTGGCATTCCTTGTGTTGTGGCTGAGAATGACATCTCTTGACTTGTGGCTCGGGATGGTGAATGAAAATAAGGAATCCTTGAGTTGTATCTTGGATTGGCGAGTGTTGCCGGTGTAAGTGTGCTTGTTGTGGCTCGTATGGATGAGTCCAGAAAGATTGCGCTCCTCGGTATCTAGTCGACAAGTTTGGTAGTCTTGGGACATTACGAACTATGCTTCATATTGGGAACTCCACCAAGCATTACAGAGTGTGGTCCGTAGCAAGTTTCCTGCATGTGTTCTATAAGTTGTGGCTTGTAGGTGTGCCAGTAAGAGTATCTTGAGGTATTCACATAAAGACGTAGAACATGGATAACATGGTGGTGGCCATGTGGTACGGAATCAAAGGATCAAATTCCTTTGATGTGTGAGTGTTTATATGTGTGTGTGTGTGTGTTTTTATATGTTAGCTCACCCTATCTGCTTGTGTTTAGCGATGATCGTGTGATGTGTTACACGGGAGCAGATGACGTTAGAGGTGGTGCTGGTGAGGCATAGAGTCGGAGTGTGGGCTATCTTAGGGATTTTCTATAGAGTTTTATTATTTTATTTATTTTAAGGAGTTTGTAAACATTTGATTTCCATCAAAGTTGGAACTTGTAGTTAATATTTATAATCGGTGGATTTTTGGAATTTATGGAGATTTAATAAAGGTTTTCATTTTCCCTCATTTTAGGTGAAGGCAGTTTAAATTAATGCGTTTACATTATATATTTTATTTTATTTATTTAAAAATTCGTAATATCTGATTGGGATGTTACAAAATTCGTGTCCAGCGAGGATCTTCCTTGAATTCTTTGTTCTTACAATTGTGAAACATCAAAAGGATAAAGAAAATAACATCATTCATTCTTAGTTTGTTTTGTTTTTGTATAGTCCATTCTAGAACCATTCTTAGGACTTTCTTTCGAGTGCTTACTTCCTTGTGTGCCTTGTTTCTAGTTTTTATTTTCTTTTGGAATTTTATCCGTCTTGTCTAATCTATATTCACTTTAAGTTTAGCTTTTCAAATTGTGCTTTTGTTGCTTTTATTTCTTTGACCTCTTGAGTGGATTACATCTTTGGAATATAGGTTTCTTTTAAAGTTTGACTAACTTCTCAAGGTAGCATCCTAAAGGTAGGAACAAGCTGGATAGAGATTCTCTCCTAGTAGTTTTGGGCAAGGGAGGCTACCAAGAGGCACTTTGGAGTGAAAAAAAGGGAGTAAACAATTTAGAAGTGAGGCAAAATAAGAGCACCAAAGAATAAGACAAGTTTTGTGATTATTTGTATTTATATCATAGAACTTGTGTAGTTTGCTGCATTTTTTTTGTAGTAATTTTATTCATCTCTCCTTTGCTTTGGTGTCTTGGGAAAATGCCTTTGGTGCAATCCCAACTCCTTAAATAAACATTGTAATAGTTAAGGGCACATTAGAATTGAAAATATGTGAAGGGGCTCTAAGTGTCACTTGCACTTTCAGATAACACTCACCTAGCTTAGAGAATTGTGTAAGTATTGAAATGGGTGATTAGCCAAGAAGGGAGGGTTGAATTGGCTTTCAAAAAACCTTGATTACTTTTAAATTCTTAAAATCCCTTTTTATTGAATCAGATCAACCACAAATTCAGAATGCAATTGCTATTGGGTAGAACACTTTCAATCGGCTAAAAACAAAGATAACAAACTGATTTCTTTAAATTGTTAACAAAGCAACATAATTCAACAAATCAAAATAATGATACAATCGATTGAAATACTGAAAATTCTACAGAAATTTGAATTTTATGTTTAATTCAAAAGTAGTTCAAAAGACTTATCAAGATTGATTTAAATAGGCAATACAAATAGGAACAAAGTCTCAGGTTGTCTCAAATCAATTAAGATCAGTTAAAAGATTGTAGAATTCAAATTTCTTGAAAATTTAAATCACAAATCAAATTTCTTGCACAAGGACACAATTTTTATAGTAGTTCACTCAAATTGGAGCTACATCCAGTTTGTCAAGGAAACTCGAGTCCGACTTGCACTATTTCAAAAGATTTATACAATCCACAATTTCACTTTCAAAATAATTAAAAACACAAATCAAGACTCTTGAATCCCATAAGAATCTCAACACAACACAGCAAGATAACACTTGCAGACTTGGAAAACCACTAGTCAACACCTAGAAACCTGAATGAATGCTCTCCTTAGCCAACCAAACTTTTTTCTTGAAGTCTCAAAAACCAAGCTAAAAGCTCCAAGAAGATCAAATATCCTTCACAAATGGATGCATTTTTGTGTGATTCTTAGATAGAGTTTTCCACAAGTTTAGAATGATTTCACGCTAAGAAATCTCAAGCCTTACCACTCTCTCTCTGAAAAATCAGAACTTATAGCCAATCTGTTAGCATATTCAATAGGTTGATTTTTTTCATTCAATTTGTTGATTTCACTTAACTTAAGTGAAAGCAACTGATTAAGAAATAATTCAACTAATTGAATATGTAATAAATAGAATTATTGCAGCAAAGCATTTAACCTGTTAAGAACCTATTCAATAGTTTAAAAGGCACCAACCAGACCCTAGACATCTATACAATACCAAATAGTGTACACTAAGAGCACCAATCTTCGAGCCTAGTGTTCTTCATGTGAAACCCATATTCAACACACATTTCAAGATTGATCAACATGTGAATCTCCAAGTCCTCATATCTTTATCATAGCTTCATCACGTCCCAATGCAATGTCTTCATATATCTACATCAAATCTTCATGCATCAAATCATTTATGCTAACAAATTGTCTTTACCATTCTTTCTACATTGCTTTTATTCTTTAATTCTTGTTTTCTTGGTCTTTATGATATATAAGGTGATTCCTTTGTCTTCAATTAGATAAACCTTTCATTGGTTTCTAGGGACACTCTACACGCACTATTAGGAAAATTGTTTTGGAAGATTTTTACTTAGAAATTTTGGTAAAATTAATCTAAGGAAACTTTTTTTGGGAAGGACTTGGTTTCTAATCTTGTCCACCTATGACTCAACTCTCCTTTCTAGGAGCTACATGGAACACTTTCACAACTAGGTTCATTTTAGAAATCCTCCACCAAAAAAAAAAAAAATCTTATGTGAAAATCTTTAGCATTCATAGTTGTGAAATTATGAAAACCTTTGTGAAAAACTTTCTTCTTCACAACATGAGTGATCATTCTCATCATTCTAGTGTGAGAGATAGTCAAGAAGGACTACATTTGAGAGATGAATTCCAAAGATAAAGAAAAGATATAGCTGGATTGAAAGACATGTTTAGGCTATTCATGATTAGTCAAAACAAGGGCAAACAAAGAGATGATGCCCCACCTAGAAGAAGATACACTTGGGAATCATCCCCATCTCCTAGTAGTAATAAGTTGTATAATAGTCATCACAATGATCACCTTTATCAATATCCACCTAGAGGACCTCATAGGCCTAAAGATTACAATGCCATGGAACCTAGAGTTTACCTTTCCCCCTTTCATTGGAAAGATAACATAGAAGAATATTTAGATTGGGAAAGGAAGGTTGAACAATTGTTTAAGTATCACTAAATAGTTGAAGATAAAAAAGTGCGCTTAGCTACATGAAGCTTTCAGGGTCATGCTATGACTTCCTTGGTTAGGGACTTAAGAATTCACAATCAACCCCAAATAAGATATTAGGATGAGCTTAGGCCAGCCCTTAGGAGGAGACATGTACCTTCTTATTACGATAGGGAGTTGATTAATAGGCTCCACAGTCTCCAACAAAAAAACATTTGTGTGGAATAATATAGATAAAAAATGGAGCTACTCATCTTAAGAGCTGGTATAAGAGAGGAACCAAGGATACCAATTGCTAGGTTTCAAAGTGGATTGAATTATGATATTAGGGATAAAGTTGAACTTTTGCCTTGTAATGATTTAAATGAGTTAGTTAGTTGTGTGTGAGGGTAGAATAATAATTGAAAAGGAAGTCTATGATAAGTCCCTTATCTCTAGATATTTTTTATTTAATTGTACTATTTTGGGTAGGTTTAAGATGTTAATTAGGAGTTATTAGCTTAGAATTAGTTTAGTTAGGGGTTTAGGCTAGTTTTACAAAAGTAGCTTAATTAGGTATTTTTAGCACATTTATAGTGTAAACCTTAGGAAAACTCTTAGGATGATATAGTTTAGCATATAGGATAAATTCATAAATAGGTTCATATGCTTCTTATTTTAGATACACAGGCTTAGAACTAGAGTTTGTGCTCTAGTTTAAGTCTAGTTTTAAGAGTTATTAGGAAGAGTTTAGTGTGGCTAACATCCATTTTTAGATTTTTTTAGGGTAATGCAGATAAAAGGATCAAGAATAGTATTTAAAAGTGATCAGAGAAATCCATGGGAGAATCTGAGTCAACCAAAAATGTAGGAAAATACTTAGAGTTGAATTTTTGTTGAAAAGTTGACTCAAAGTTGAATTTTTGAATTTCAAGTCCAAATTATGTGGCAATTGTGTGGAAAGCTTTAGAACACTAAATTACATTTGTGCTAACCTTGAAAGGGCTGAAAATTCTAAATCTAATTTTCACATGTGTAGTTCACTATGGTAGTTCTAGTTGTAGCATAGCTTTAGTTTGTGAAGTCTAACTTATTTCTTTAGTTGTGAATACATAAAGGGGTAAGTGTGAGCTGTTATAAGTGATTTTAATCCAAGAAGGTTGTTGAGATGAAGGACTGTGATGGACCAAAGTTCTCCTTGAAAGCTACATGTGAAGGAGTGGAATTTGATCCAATTGATGAGTTGTCGCATAGTTGGATGTGTTACTTGTTATAGAAGGTGAATGAGTTCTAGAGGACACAAACATTCACGGATGCTAACCTACTCTAAAGGGTGGCTGCAGTTGAGCAATGTGCTTACTAAGTGGCTAGTCAAAAGTTAGTTAGTTGGATTAATGTAGGATATAGTCTTTGACAATTATTGAAGCATGTAATAGCCAGTTATAGGTACTAAAAACTGGTAGATGTTGGCGCCATTTAATCATTTAAATAACCACCCACACACCACCATACCAGAATTACACACGACTCATACACACTATTCCATCATTAACGCTTCACTCCACCACCATACATTTTTCCTTTTAGTTTTTTTCTCTGTTTTCCCCCCACTATTTCTGCATAATCTTAGATGGATCTTGGATTAGTGACTACACAACCAGCATTGGATCAAGATCTATCCTAGTTTACGTTGTTTGTGAGTTTCAATCAATTTCACCTTTTGTGGACACATGTTATCACATTTATTTCTGAATGAAATTGTGTTTTCTGTTTTTGTATCAGTTCTACTTTCATTTTCCAGTTCACTTTTCTACTAAATTAATCCACATTTGGCATTCATAGTGTAAGGTTATGATTCATAATTTTAAAGGTTTCAACTTGGAAACAATTTGAAAACTAGATGATGCACAATCATCTAACCTAATTCGAGTGTCTCTTGATTAGAATCACACTTATTCAAATGTCAATTCTGATTTCGTGATTTCAATCTTGCACAATACTTCCGCACACAATGTTTCATCTAAATTCACTTATGAATTCAATGTTCTTGTGTTTCTTATGCTTGTTTCTCGTTCATGATACATTTGTGTTGTTATACGTAATGTTTATGAACCATTTCCACATCTAATTCGCGATTTGTTGCATTAAATTTTGCATTCACGCATTTGTTCATTAAGTTCGTTGGCTAGGGTTCATGATTTGGGAATTTGCATTTTACTCAACTATTTCGCGTGATTCTAATTTCTACGTTCTATTGAGACCATTTCTAGTCATTTTGTACCATCATATCATCATTTCATTCTTTATATAGTGATTCCCAACCATGTCTTACACATTTTATATATGAACATTCATTAGCAATTTCCTAATTTCAATTTTTTGTATATAATCTTTTTAATCCACTTCTAGTAGCTTAATTTAATTTAATCCACGCATTAGAAGCATCTCACATGTTTAGATTGGGTGTAGGATATTCACATTGTATACTTCACATGCATTAGTAGCTTAGACATCTCATCAAACACCATACGTGCATTTTAGTATACTTGATCATTTCATCAAACACCTTGCATTCATACACATTCATATCATTTTAAGTTCATTTTAGCATCAGTTTTAATAGATTTTATTATATTTCCTCCAATTCACAAAGCATATTCAAGAATCATTTAAAGTTCAATTGCCTATCCTAGGATTGATCCTTGGTTTATCACTATACTATATTAGTTAGTGAGAAAATCAAGTTTGACTAAATCTTTATGCGACTAGAGGTTTATCATTATACGATAGGAAGTACTATCCCACCACTTCATACCCTAAAGAGGATTCCAAAAGGGAGCGTTACGCGTGCAATTCTAAATATGAAAGGTTATGGGATAAAGATAAAGAAAAATAAAAGTCTAAAGAAACTAGAACATGAGGCATCTAGTGCTTCAAGTGTTTTAAAAGAGGGCACATTTGCTCTGAATGTCCTCATAAAAGAATAATGGTTTTGAAAGATCAACACACTGGTATCGTACATGACTCTTATTCTTCATAAGTGAAGAAGAACACTACTGCAGTAAAGGCTTTTTGCCTCGGTTATTTTCCTCATTTTGCCTCTGGTCTAGAACCGAGGCATATTAGGGTGAGACCAAAAGGCACCCCTTTTGGCCTCGGTTGTTACCTGAAGCCATAGAGTTCCATTTCTACCTCGGGTCAAAATAGAACCGAAGCCAATCATCCTCGCCGACGAAACGCAGCAGCCACCACCATCTTCTTCCACGTATCTGCACCATGCTCGAGCAACCCTAATTTCACCATGGCAACTGCCACCCTTGTCGAAAGCAACGCACCACACCACAGTTTCGTCTTCTTCTCCGCAACGCACCACTGCGCGAAAACCTACAGCCAACAGAAACACAAATCCACAACCTACAGCCAACAAAAACACAAATCCACAACCTTCGCGAAACGCGAACGCACATCCAGATGTGGACCACCATCATCACGCCACCGTGAATGACGTACCAGATGCAGAGAGCAGCGCCACTGCGAACGAAGGCAACGCCACCGTGAACGAAGGCACCGAACCACCACTGCAACAACGCAACCCCACCACCACCTTCGAACAAATCGGAGCAGCATCGAATCCGTGCACTAGAGCCACCATTGCTGCATCTGGAACGTCGACGACATCACCACCGTGCCTGGAACAGCCATGCCGGAGGGAGAAAAGAAAGAGTGTTATTGTAAAGAAGGGCGCAGGGAAGAAGAAGAGAAAGGGGGCTCGCGTAGTTGGTGCCCTAATTAAACCATATGGCCTCGGTGATTAATTGAACCGAGGCATATAGCCCTATTTGGCACCGGTTCAGACCCACTCGAGGCCAAAGAGGTAATGACTAATGGGTTTTAGCATATGAGCCTCCTTTGGCACCGGTTTTTTGCGAACCGAAGCATATGAGCCTCTTTTGCTTCGGGTTAAGCTGAACCGAGGCATAAAAGTTGTCTGAAATTGCAAAAATGCCACCGCACCATTATATGCTTCGGTTCCTGGACAACCGAGGCATATAAGGCGAGGTAAAAATGAATTTATGCACTAGTGGAAGTTCCAAACTTTGTAGAGGAACTCTTCATTGTGATGGATAATTGTTATAGGAGCACAAATTTCTTAGAAGCCAACTAATTGAATTAAAACATTCATAACATGAGAATTTCTTCGAAACAAGATGTAACAATTGTGAATAGTGGATCTAGTTGTAGTTGGTGTAGCTTAAGGTTGGTGGATCACTCTGCTTTCTTGTTGCATAACATAAAGCAATGGCCAAAATAAAGTGAAGGAAAAGCTGATTTTGGAATAAAGGCCAATAACTTTTCTTATAAAAACTTCAAAAATAAAATGCTTTATTTCTTTGTTCTTTTCTTCAGATATATTTTTCTGTTAATATAAAAATTCATTAAACTTCTATTTTCTATTTTTTGTAGGTATATGTTTGATCTGTGAGGAAATAAACAATCAAAGTTGTGGTTCCTTAGATATCTTTTTTATATGAAGACATATCATCTTCAAGAGGGAGAGTATGAAAGAAACCCATCCAGAGAGCTGCAACATGGGCCATGGCTAGGAGAATGGAAGAACAAGAAGGGCTTCAAAGAACTCTACTCTTGTGACAAATAGTTTATTAGCTTGCCATTTCCTTCTCTTGGCATTGTAAAAATGTAAATAATTATTTTCTTTAAGCCTTGTATTTGGGCCAAGAAAACTCTTGATGAATTTAATTGATTAAGTAAATACCATAATCGATTCAATAAGGTTGTGTATAAAAGTTTGAAGTTTTTGCTTTCTTTCTTGACTCTTGAGTGACCAACCAAACTTATGTGGTTTTTTAGGCTACCTTGGGCCTTAAAAAACCCTAGGAACATTGTTTATAGGCCAAGGTATTCTCTTAACATCAAAAGGAAGGTGGATGCATTGAAAGGTACATGCATTAGGTAGCTAACTTGGTGCATGAATGTATAGTTGGCTAGTCACTCTTAAGTAAGTCTAGAGCATTTCAGTTTCAAATTCTTTGCACCTTTTTTGTTCCTTTTTAGACTTAGGTTCACTCCTAAATTCTACCATTCTTGACTTCTCTTAGACCTTTTTCTTGAGGATTGGCCCAATCTTTTTCAAGAAACACACCAACCACTCTCTAAACACTTCACATACATTCCAAGTTTTCGCATCCAGACATAGGCTTTTTATGAAGTCTACTTCAACTTGCATGAAATGGGTTTTCCATCATTTAGAACTAGCTAGAGTTTTTAGTTCTTCGATCAGTACCACTTCCAGTGATAAACATATCTTGTAATTCTTCACCTAAACCTGAAATTGATATAAATAACATGGAAGAAAGGACTGTAAGACAATTAGCTACACCAGATGTGACTACCCCAACCATGTGCCTCCAGTACCCAGATGAAGAATGCTAGGTAAAATCTTGGTTAATCGACCTTTTGCCTAAATTCAATGGATTAGCACGAGAAGACTCGAAAAAACATTTAAAGTAATTTCATATTGTATGTTCAACCAAGATACCTACAACTATGATTGAGGAACACATTAAGCTCAAAGCTTTCCCATTTTCATTGTAAGATGTCGTCCAAGAATGGTTATACTACCTCTTACCAGGATCTATTAACACTTGGGAAACTTTGAAAAGACTATTTCTGGGAAAAAATTTCCTAGCTTCTAGGGTGGATGATAAGTCCCTAATCTTTAAAGTTTTTCTTATCCAATTGCATTGTTTTGCGTAGGTTTAATTGGTTAATTAGAAGTAATCATTCTATAATTAGTTTAGTTAGGTTTCTAGTTTAATTTTGTAAAAGTAGCTTAATTAGGTGCTTTTACTGTATTATTAGTGTAATCCTTAGAAGTGTTATTAGTTTAGTTTAGTTTAGCATGCATTTTAGGTTCATAAATCCATAGTGGTATATATATTAGTGTAAGTTCTAGTTTGATAGTAGACTTAGAAGTCGAATTGGTCTAGTTTTATAAGTCTGTAAAAGTAGTTTGATATGACTAACATTGTTTTCTTAGATTTTTGAGTGAAATGCATAAGGAAGACCTGGAGTATCATCTCAGAGTTTAAAGAAGCCATAAAGAGAAAGTTGATTCAACAAATTTGCTGAAAAGTGGCACAGATGACTTTTGGTGCACATATGACTTTTTTGAATTTCAATTCCAAATGAGATGACAACTTTTGGACATTAAAATACAATTTTTCTGACTCTAAGATGGCTGAAATGTGGTCCATATATGAATAACACTCTTAAATCACATTCTTGCATGTTTAATTATTTTAGGTGCATTATAGGCATAACAAAATTTGGTTTTGTGAATGCTAACATGTTCTCTTAGTGGGAATATATCTAGAGGGTTGGATTGGAGCCGCTAAATTGGAATTGATTGAAAATATGTTGTTGTGATGAAAGGTGAAGTAGAGCTCAATCCATACAAAATTAGCTTGAGAAAGACCTTTGAATGAGTCGGTTTGGAGCTATTATAAGCCAACTGGACTCAATCACCTACTGCAGCAGGTTGTGGACGTGGAACATCACCAAACATGACAAAGTGACTTGGAGGAATCTTGCACAATTGCTAGGAAACCTGCCACCCAAGTTCCAAGTAGTATTGTAAAAGTAGAATAAGCAAAGATGTCGTAGTTAGTTAGTTAATGAAACTTGTACAACCAGTAAGAAGTGATAGTTCTGTTAATCTAGGCGCCAAAAACTCATTGGAAACATACACACACCTCGAACACTCATTGACCATCATTCCTCTCTTTATCACACAACCAATCTCTCTTCTTCACCACATCATAGCTGTTGTTCTACACCATTTCTGCATCAATTCAACACTTTTTTGCTACGGATAGTTACTTTTTTAAGCTATTTTGTAAGATACTACTTTTGTTTATTGATTGCAGTTGCTGTAAACATGTTCTTTGATATGAAATTGTTGTTGTCCTTTCATTTTTACTGATTAATTACCATGATTTCTGTCATTCACGACTGAAGTGAATTCATGATTCAATTTTGAGTGATTGAGTGATGTTAATCTACCACAACACTTGATTCCACTTGAAAATGAGCTGAATTTATAGAGGATGCACAATTCATCCTACTTATATATCAAAGGTCCTTTGATTATGGTCAACCATACATAAATCACCAAATTGAATAATGACTTTCATTTCTACTACGTTGAACCACTATTACATTCTTCTTTAATTTTAATTTTCGATAATTATGCGTATCTTATGTTCAATTCCCGTTTGCATCTTCATTGTGAGCTAATGCGCATTATTTCTGAACCAGTTGCACAATCAATTACCCATTCGTTGCATCTAATTTTTCATTCATGCATCAGTTAGTTTTTATGTTAATTAGGGTTCTTGATTTCGGATGTTGAGTTCTACTTCGTCATTTTGAGTAATTTCTTATTCGTATACTCAATAGAGATTGTTTCTAATAGTTCTGCATTCTTACATTTGCATTTCATGCATTATGAATCGATCCTGAAGGTTGCCCTGCACCTTCATATAGGAACTCCTCTCAAGTTTTTCCAAATTTTTTAGTTTTACATATTTGCATTCTCAATTCATTTTTTTGATTCATTTGAGTTTTAATTAGTTGTTGGAAGCATTCTTTATGCTTAATTTAGAATCATTGCATTGCGTATTCACACAACTATAGCCTTTGTTAGTGTTTCCTTTTCATCAAACATCTTAGGTGCATTAGATTTCATTTAGGCATTTCATCGAATAGTTTGCAGTTGCATCCATTCATAGCATTTTATGTTTGTTTTAATTTCAGTTCAAGTGTATTTTGATAGATTTCCTCTTTTCCACAAGATAAGTTCACTAAATCAATCATTTGCATTTTCCTATCTATCAGATTGATCCTTGGTTGATCACTATACTATATTAGTTAGTATTAGTGAGGAAGTCGAATTTGATTGAATCTCTAGATGATAAGAGGTTTATCAGTGGTTGTTATTGATAAAGAAATTTGTGGGATAAGGCAACTAGGAAGAGAAAGTCTCCATGAGTATTGCGAGAGATTCAAGAAGTTGTGTGCTTCCTTCCTCATCATTAAATACATAAACAACTCCTTATTTAGTAATTTTATAAAGTATTCAATTTCATGGACAGACAAATGATAGATATTGCAAGTTGGGGGGCATGGATGAAAAAATGCCAACAGATGCAAGGCAATTGATTACGAACATGGTGTCTAACCATCAACAATTTAGCACCGCGAGTAATTTTGTGACTCTACTGAAGGGAGTCCATGAGTAGAAGCTTTATATTTCTGATCACAAGAAGATAGAAGGAAAGTTGATGAATTGGTCGGCATGTTGCGACATTTGATAGATTTACAAAAAATGACTACCTTGTGTGTAATTTGTTCCTCCACTGACCTTCATACTAAGGTGTCTTCTACATTAAAGAAGAAAAGGATATTAGACTTTGAACAACCTCAAGCGTAATCTACAAACATATATTACAATAGTAGACAACCACAAGAATAATACAAACATGATTTGTCCTTAACCTAGAACAACCCAAGTTGAAGGGATCATCTTGATCTGAAGTGAGGAAATCAATAGTCACAATAATAGTACAAAAAACCCTATGTCCCACCTCAATAAAGGCACCAACCACAACCAATTCCAACATCCAATGACTCAAATATGGATACAATGATGAAAATAATGACTAAGAAGACAACTACATTGAACCAAACGATAGAGGCAAGTGTGTAGAGTCTGCAAAACTAGATTGGACAAATGGCAACTGAGTTGAACAAAATTAAGTCTCAAGGCTCGAGCAATCTGCTTGCACAAACTATGATCAACCTGCAAAATATAAGTGTTATTACTTTGAGAATGGGTAAGCAAGTACAAGGCCTTGAGGGTGCTCAATAGGATGCAGATAAGGAGGACAAAGTTACACCTAGTGATTAAAGTGAAAGAGTAGGTGAATAATTAAAAGGTAATATCTAAAACACCTAAACCCAATGATGATTCAAGGTTAGTATCTTCTAACTCTTCTTTTCTTAAAAACTTTTCATCTTATTCACCTCCTCCTCCGTATCCAAATTGGTTTAGACTTGAGAAGAATAAGCATCAATTTATTAGATGTTGTGAGACAAAGTCCAAAACACACCAAATTTTTGAAAGAACTTTGCACACATAAAAGGCGTGTTATAGATAATGAACTTTTCACACATAAAAGAACTTTACCATTATCTAAGTTACATTTTATTAGAAAAATCAACTCTTCCATAGTTTTTAACCTACTCAATCCTCAATTTTACCTTGTTTTTTTAAATAAATATATTTTGGGTTACATTGATATAATGTACCACTAATCCCCATTTTTTTTATGTCTTTTTGTACATTAAAAGCTTTGTTCCAAAAACCCAGCCAAATGAGTGACCTAATATAGCAAGGAGAAGATAAAAAATTTTATAAAAAGGAAGCAACAGCCACCACCTGGCGGTTCAACTGCAGAGTAAGGCACCAACCTGATTCTAGAGAGTTAGCGCCTGAGGGGAAAGGCTCAGTGCAAGGTGCCAGAGTATTCTAGAAAACTACTGCCTGATGGCATCTGGAGACCGTCGGGCGGCCCCTGCAGGACTTCTTTCTTCTTCTTTGCTTGCGTTTGGTGTTGGGAGGCTTCCATTAGGCGCCACTTGCGTTGATGTTGAAAGTTTGCCATATTTCTTCATGTTTTTGCGAGGGAAACTCATCTTGGACGTTTTGGAGCTCGAACAACACGATTTGGAGTGCTTGAAGGACTACTAGGGCTTATAGGAACTATCCCTTCTTCCTTTATGTATCTCCTCCCTCTTCCACCTTCATTTTGTAAGTTTGTACTCTCCATGACAATGGAGAGCTAAACCCATTTTGTTGGGGGTAGATGTAGCCATTGAACTTTGTTGTACTTGTGAATATTTGAATATATATATATATATATATATATATATATATATATGTATATATATATATATGCCTCTTCA
>Ga0099823_1000101_pt1 | contig 41834 bp, 38 predicted proteins | sample CowpearedBW_FD_76831 | JGI IMG/M metagenome (GOLD analysis project Ga0099823, IMG submission 76831) | Root nodule microbial communities of legume samples collected from California, USA - Cow pea red BW | ecosystem: Host-associated > Plants > Roots > Nodule | place: USA: California | collected...
CGCGGTGGACTTCAGCCGCTGCTGGCCGCCTGAACGGCTGGCGTGCGGCCAGCCTCCGGCTCGCCGCGCGACTCTCGCGAACCCTTCACGGAGCGTCCCGGGCGCTCGGTCATAATGCCCGCCACGGCTCGCCGCTGGCGGGCTTTTTCATTTGGATGACCCTCATGGCCGACGACACCAACACCCCCGTGTTCCAGATTCAGCGCATGTACCTGAAGGACCTGTCGCTGGAGCAGCCGAACGCCCCCGCGATCCTGCTGGAGCAGGCGCCGCCGCAGGTCGACATCAAGCTCTCGCTGGCCGCCGAGCCGGTGGCCGATGGCCTCTTCGAGGTCAGCGTCACCGCCACCGTGACCACGACGGTGCAGGACAAGACCCTGTTCCTGATCGAGGCCAAGCAGGCCGGCATCTTCGAGATCCGCAACCTGCCGCAGGACCAGCTGGAAGGCATCCTGGCCATCGTGTGCCCGCAGATGATCTATCCGTACCTGCGCGCCATCGTCTCCGACGTCTGCACCCGCGCCGGCTTCCCGCCGGTGATGCTGACCGAAGTGAACTTCCAGGCGATGTTCGAGGCGCAGCAGGCGCAGATGGCCGGCGGACAGATCAACGGCGAAGCCGCTGTCCCGAACTGAGCCCCGGCCCATGAACGCGCCGGCCTCGCGGACCCGTCCGCCGGCCGGCGTGTTTCATTCCGAGCGACGAATCGAGTGTCCGACTCTGAATCCGAATCCCGATGCCTGACTCCCGATCGCAGGATCCGACGATGACTGCTCCGCGCATGAAGATCAGCGTGCTGGGCGCCGGTGCCTGGGGCACGGCGCTGGCGATCGCCGCCAGCGCGCGTCACGAGGTGACGCTGTGGGCGCGCGATGCCGCCGCGGTCGACGCGATGCGCGCGGGCCGGCGCAATGCGCGCTATCTGCCCGAGTCGCCGCTGCCTGAGGCGCTCGCCTTGACCGGCGATCTCGACGCCGCGCTCGCGCATGGCCGCGAGGGATTGATCGTGATCGCGACGCCGATGTCGGGCCTGCGCGGCATGCTGGCCCGGTTGCCCGATGGTGCGCGGGCGCAATGGCTGTGCAAGGGCTTCGAAGCCGGGACCGGGCTGCTCGGGCACGAGATCGCGCGCGAGGTCGCGCCGCGGCTGGCCACCGGCATCCTGTCGGGACCGAGCTTCGCGCAGGAGGTCGCCGCGGGGCAGCCGACGGCGCTGGTGTCGGCGTCCGGCGACGCGGCGCTGGCGGCGCTGGGCGTGCAGGCCTTCCACAGCGAGCGGCTGCGGGTGTACTCGTCGGCCGATCCGGTCGGCGTGGAGGTCGGCGGCGCGGTGAAGAACGTCCTCGCGATCGCGGTCGGCATCGCTGATGGACTGCGGCTGGCGGCTGAAGCGAAGGGGCTCAAGGGGCCTGGACTCAACGCGCGTGCCGCGCTGATCACGCGCGGTCTGGCGGAGATGCAACGGCTCGCGCTGGCGCTCGGCGCGCAGCCGGAAACGCTGCTGGGACTCGCCGGACTGGGCGATCTGGTGCTCACCGCGACGGGGGATCTGTCGCGCAACCGGCGCGTCGGTCTGCTGCTGGCCGAGGGCCTGGACCTGCCGGCCATCCTCGCCAAGCTCGGCCACGTGGCTGAAGGCGTGTACAGCGCGGCGACCGTGCTGGCGCGCGCCCGGCGGGCCGGCGTCGACATGCCGATCACCGCCGCGGTCGTCGAGGTCCTGGAGGGCCGCCTGACGACGCACGCGGCCATGGACGCGCTGATGGGCCGGCAGGCCAAGGCGGAGTGGCAATGAGGCGCCGTGAGCTGCTCTACGCCGCGGGCGCCGCCGCGCTGGGCGCGATGTCAAGTGGCGCGGACGCTGCGGTGGGCTGGCCGTCGCGGCCGATCCGGCTGGTCGTGCCATTCCCGGGCGGCAGCTCGCCGGACCTGATCGCGCGCTATCTCGCCGAGCCGCTCGCGCAGGCGCTCGGGCAACCTGTCGTCGTCGACAACAAGCCTGGCGCTGGCGGCAACATCGGCACCGGCGCGGTCGCCAAGGCCGCGCCCGATGGCCACACGCTGCTGTTCACGATCCAGGGACCGCTGATCACCGCGCCCTTGCTGTCGAAGGGGCTGCCCTACGACCCGCAGCGCGAACTGCGTTCGGTGAGCTTCATCGCGAGCTCGCCGAACGTGCTCGCCGTGCCGCCGTCGCTGGGGGTGGACACGCTGGCGCAGTTCGTGGCGCTCGCCAGGCGCCGGGCCGGTGAATTCAACTACGGCAGCGTCGGCAACGGCAGCGCCGCGCATCTGGCGATGGAGGCCTTCATCGCCCGCGCCGGATTGCGGATCGTCCATGTGCCGTATGCCGGCTTCCCGCAGGTCGTCAACGCGATGCTCGCCGGCCAGGTGCAGGCGGGCTTCATGGTGCCCGCGATCGCAATGCCGCAGGTCAAGGCGGGCAAGCTCAAGGCGCTCGCGGTGACGAGCGCCGGACGCTTTGGCGCGCTGGCCGAGCTGCCCACTGTCGCCGAGTCGGGCTATCCCGGGTTCGAGGCGACGTCGTGGCAGGCGCTGCTCGCGCCCGCCGGCACGCCGGATGCGATCGTGCGGCGGGTGTCGGATGAAGTGGTGCGCATCGTCCGCGGCGAGACGTTCCGGCACGAGTTGCTGCCGCTGTATTTCAGCGCCGCCGGCACCTCGCCCGAAGGGCTCGACGGCCTGATGCGCGACGAGCGCGTGCGCTGGGGCGCGCTGATCAAGCAGTTGAAGCTCGAGCGCGAGTAGGACGACCGATCACACGCCGTCCGCGTAGCCGTTCTGGCGCCAGCCCTCGAAGACCGAAACCGCCACCGCGTTGCTCAGGTTGAGGCTGCGCTGGCCCTCGCGCATCGGCAACCGCACGCGCTGTTCCAGCGGGAAGCCATCGCGCAGCGCCGGCGGCAGGCCGGAGGTCTCGCAGCCGAAGATCAACCAGTCCCCCGGCCTCAGCTCAACCGTCGGCAGCAGCCGGCTGCCGCGCGTCGTGAACGCGAACATCCGTGCCGCATCCGGCTGCTCCGCCGCGAGGAAGCTCGCCCAGTCCGCATGTCGCAGCACCGGCGCGTACTCGTGATAGTCCAACCCGGCGCGCTGCAGCAGCCGGTCCTCCATCGAGAACCCCAGTGGCTCGATCAGATGCAGCCGGCAACCGGTGTTGGCCGCCAGCCGGATCACGTTGCCGGTGTTGGGCGGAATCTCCGGATGGACCAGCACGATGTTGAACATGGAGGGAACGCTCTTCTCGAAAAGGGAATGGGATCTCGCGGACCACGGCTACGGCTACGGCGTGCGCGCCGCCACCCAGGCCTGCACGTCCGCCGCGCCGGCGCGCCGCAGCGCGTCCGCAGCCTCGTGCAGCGTCGCGCCGCTGGTCATGACGTCGTCGACGATCGCGACCCGCAACCCGCGCACCGGCTTCACGACGGCAAAGGCGCCGCGCAGGTTGCGGCGGCGCTCGTTCAGAGGCAGTTGAGCCTGCTGTCCGGTGTGCCGCACCCGCATCAGCGTCAGCGCGCAGAGCCGGGATTGTCGCCGCGCGCCCGCGAGGCGGCGTGCGATCTCGTGCGCCTGGTTGTAGCCGCGCTCGCGCAGCCGCTCGGCGGACAGCGGAATCGGCAGGATCAGATCCGGCGGCTCGACCGCCGCCAACGCCAGCGCGCGCGACAGCCTGCCGGCCAGCAGCGGCGCGAGTTCCAATCGCGCGCCGAACTTCAGCCCCAGCAGCAGCCGGTCCCACGGGAAGCAGTAATCCATCGCCGCGACGCAACGTGACAGCGGCGGCGCATGCGCCGCGCAGCGCCCGCAACGAGCCAGACTCGCGCCGGGCGGCAGCCGCAGGGCGCAGCGCGCGCATCGCGGCCCATCCGCGACGGGATGCAGCGCCTGGCAATCGGAACACAAGGGTCCCCGGCACCAGCAGCGGCACAGCACGCATTGCCCGGGCCATTCGAAGGCCCGTCCGATCCCCGCGATCCCGCGCGCCATCGAGGATCGCGCCAATGACCAGCGCCGCCAGAGGTCAAGCATGGCCGCCTACAATCGCGCCCCATGACTGGGAACGAGGCCTTGCCGCCAAGCACACAGCAGATCGATGCGGGCGCGGCGCGGCGGCAGCGCCGCCGCCTGGCTGCGTCCGGCGAAGCGCCCTGGCTGCATCAGGAAGTGGCCTCGCGCATGCTGGACCGCCTGCCGGTGATCCGTCTTCAACCGACCGCCGTGCTGCAGAGCCGCCCTTCGACGGGCGGTGGCGACGCCGGCCTGCGCCAGCACTATCCGCAGGCGACGCAGCTGTGGCTCGAGCCCGAATCGGACATCCGCGCGCTGCAGCAGCCGCGCGCACGGCGCGGCTTCATGCAGTCGGTGATGGACAAGCTGCGCGGCGGCAGCGCCACCGAGCTCGTCGCCGAGCCGCCGGCCGGTGCCGCGCAGCTCGCGTGGTCCAACATGGAACTGCATGCCGAGGCCGACAAGCCCGCGCTGGTCAAGCGCTGGCACGCGGGCCTCGCGGTCGAAGGCTGCCTGATGTTCTCGTGCCTGGGGCCCGACAGCTTCATCGAGCTGCGCCCCATCTACGCCCGCGAGGGCTGGGGCCCGCCGGCGCCGGACTGGGTCGACATGCATGACCTGGGCGACCTGCTCGTGCATGCCGGCTTCGCCGATCCGGTGATGGACCAGGAGCACCTGCGCCTGACCTGGGGCTCGCCGCAGGACCTGCTGCGCGACCTGCGCGCGCTCGGCGGCAACCTCGCGCCGGCCCGCATGCGCGGTTTGCGCACGCAGGCCTGGCGCGACCGGCTGCTGGCCGCGCTCGAGTCGCTGCGCGGCCCCGACGGCCGTCTGGCGCTGAGCATCGAACTGGTCTATGGCCACGCGTTCAAGCCTCAACCGAAGGTGAAGGTCGCGGCCACCACCGAGGTGTCGCTGGACCAGATGCGCGCCATGGTGCGCGGCGCGGGCAAACACTGACCCCCATCGCGCGCGGGCTCGGCTAGGCCGCCGCGCACCGTGCGCCGTCAGAGCGGATGTCAGAGGGAAAGAGCGTCCATTCTGAGGGTAATCCTGGGCCGTACGGCGCGTGGGGGGCGGTCATAGTGCGGCAGGGGAGTGGACTAGAATCCGCGCCCGACTGGAGTACGTCTGCTGGCCCCGTAGGTTTCTGCCACCGCTTGGCATCGAAGCCCGCGCTACAAGCGGGATCGAGCGCCGCAGCCGCCTGGAAGAGACACCGGGTGACACGAGCTTGAGAAAGACAGGATAAAGAGACGACCATGACGATTGACAACAGTTGTGTGCAACTGGGGCGCCGCTGCAGCCAGCTCGCGTTCGGCCTGATGGCCGCGCTGGCCAGCCGGGCCGCCCTGGCGGTCGGAGATCTCCCCGGAGGCCCGGCCGTCAACCAGCTGAACCTGCAGCCGCCGGTCACCAAGATCGCGCACGAGCAGATGTGGCTGCACAACATGATGCTGATCCTGTGCCTGGCGATCTTCATCGCCGTGTTCGGGGTCATGTTCTATTCGATCTTCAAGCACCGGAAGTCCAAGGGCGCCGTCCCCGCCAACTTCCACGAGAGCGTGAAGGTCGAGATCGCCTGGACCATCGTCCCCTTCATCATCGTCATCCTGATGGCGCTGCCCGCGACCAAGGTCGTGGTGGCGATGAAGGACACCACCAACTCCGACCTCACCATCAAGGCCACCGGCTACCAGTGGAAGTGGGGCTACGACTACCTGAAGGGCGAGGGCGAGGGCATCGGCTTCGTCTCGACGCTGGACGCCTCGCACCGTGCGCTGTCCGACAGCGGCAAGCCCGGCGACGTCGACAACTACCTGCTCAAGGTCGACAACCCGCTGGTGGTGCCCGTGGGCAAGAAGGTCCGCATCATCACCACCGCCGACGACGTCATCCACGCGTGGATGGTGCCGGCCTTCGGCGTCAAGCAGGACGCGATCCCCGGCTACGTGCGCGACACCTGGTTCAAGGCCGAGCAGACCGGCGACTTCTACGGCCAGTGCGCCGAGCTCTGCGGCAAGGAGCACGCGTACATGCCCATCCACGTGCGCGTGCTCAGCGCCAAGGACTACAGCGCCTGGGTCGCGGGCGAGATGAAGAAGATCGCCGCCAAGGCCGACGATCCCAGCAAGGTCTGGACGATGGACGAGCTGATGGCCCGCGGCCAGAAGCTCTTCGACGCCAACTGCGCGGTCTGCCACAAGGCCGACGGCAAGGGCGCGGGCCAGTTCCCGGCGCTGGACGGCTCCGCGATCGTGAAGAACGAGGACCACACCCAGCAGCTGCACCTGGTGCTCAACGGCAAGGGCCAGATGCCGGCCTGGAAGACGGTGCTCAAGGACAGCGAGCTCGCGGCCGTCGTCACGTACACGAAGAACGCATGGTCCAACAAGACGGGCCAGATCGTGCAGCCGTCGGAAGTCGTGGCCGAACGCGCCAAGTGACCCGACCCGCCACCGAGGAATTGACATGAGTGCAGTGCTCGACCACCCGACCGGTCATGCCCATGACCATGACGATCACCACGACCATCACGCCCCGACAGGCTGGCGGCGCTGGGTCTTCGCCACGAACCACAAGGACATCGGCACGATGTACCTGCTGTTCAGCTTCACGATGCTGATGATCGGCGGCATCCTGGCGCTGTGCATCCGCGCGGAGCTGTTCCAGCCCGGGCTGCAGTTCTTCAATCCGGAACTGTTCAACCAGTTCACCACCATGCACGGGCTGATCATGGTGTTCGGCGCGATCATGCCGGCCTTCGTCGGCTTCGCGAACTGGATGATCCCGCTGCAGATCGGCGCGTCGGACATGGCCTTCGCGCGGATGAACAACTTCAGCTTCTGGCTGATGATCCCCGCCGCGCTGATGCTGGTGAGCTCGTTCTTCATGCCCGGCGGCGCGCCCGCCGCCGGCTGGACGCTCTACGCGCCGCTGACGCTGCAGATGGGCCCGTCGATGGACGCCGGCATCTTCGCGATGCACATCCTGGGCGCGTCCTCGATCATGGGCTCGATCAACATCATCGTGACCATCCTCAACATGCGGGCCCCCGGCATGACGCTGATGAAGATGCCGATGTTCGCGTGGACCTGGCTGATCACCGCCTACCTGCTGATCGCGGTGATGCCGGTGCTCGCGGGCGCGATCACGATGACGCTGACCGATCGCCACTTCGGCACCAGCTTCTTCACGCCCTCGGGCGGCGGCGACCCGGTGATGTACCAGCACATCTTCTGGTTCTTCGGCCACCCCGAGGTCTACATCATGATCCTGCCGGCCTTCGGCATCGTGAGCCAGATCGTCCCGGCCTTCGCGCGCAAGCGGCTGTTCGGCTACGCCTCGATGGTGTACGCCACCGCCTCGATCGCGATCCTGTCCTTCATCGTGTGGGCGCACCACATGTTCGCCACCGGCATGCCGGTGACGGGCCAGCTGTTCTTCATGTACGCGACGATGCTGATCGCGGTGCCCACTGGCGTGAAGATCTTCAACTGGCTGGCGACGATGTGGCGCGGCTCGATGACCTTCGAGACCCCGATGCTGTGGGCCGTGGGCTTCATCTTCGTGTTCACGATGGGCGGCTTCACCGGCCTGATCTGCGCGATGGCGCCGATCGACATCCAGATCCAGGACACCTATTACGTCGTGGCCCACTTCCACTACGTGCTGGTGGCCGGCTCGCTGTATGCGCTGTTCGCCGGCGTCTACTACTGGGGGCCGAAGTGGACCGGCGTCATGTACTCGGAGACGCGCGGCAAGATCCACTTCTGGGGCTCGCTGATCACGTTCAACGTGACCTTCTTCCCGATGCACTTCCTGGGCCTGGCCGGCATGCCGCGCCGCTATGCCGACTACCCGATGCAGTTCGCCGACTTCAACATGCTGGCATCGATCGGCGCGTTCGGCTTCGGGTTGATGCAGGTCTACTTCTTCCTGTTCGTGGCGATCCCGATGATGCGCGGCAAGGGCGCGAAGGCGCCGCAGAAGCCGTGGGAAGCGGCCGAGGGCCTGGAGTGGGAGGTGCCGTCGCCGGCGCCGTTCCACACCTTCGAGACCCCGCCCAAGATCGACGTCACCGCGACGAAGATCATCGGCTGAGCCCCCGACGCCCCTGGACGCCGACATCGAGGATCGAGCCATGGCCCTGACGCCCGAGCAACGCCGCAGCAATCTGCGCCTGGCGCTGATCCTGGCCAGCGTGGCCGCCGTGTTCGCGATCGGCTTCGTCGTCAAGATCGCGTTCTACGGCGTGTCCTGAGCGGCGCGAACGAGCGATGAGCACGCCCAAGCTGTCCGCCTGGATCCGCCGGGAGAACCTGCGGATGACCGGCAAGCTGCTGGTGGTGGTGGCGGTGATGTCGTGCTTCGGCTATGCGCTGGTGCCGATGTACCGCGCGATCTGCACGGCGCTGGGCATCAACGTGCTGTCGCTGTCCGAGCGCCAGCACGCGGTGCGCGCCGAGGACGTGAAGAACACGCAGGTCGACTACAGCCGCCAGATCACGATCGAGTTCGACGCCAACGCGCGCGGCCCCTGGGACTTCAAGCCGGCCACGCGCCACCTGGTGGTCCATCCGGGCGAGTTGACGACGGTGATGTACACCTTCCAGAACATCCAGACGCGGACCATGTCGGCGCAGGCGATCCCGAGCTACGCGCCCAAGCAGGCGACGCCGTATTTCAACAAGCTGGAGTGCTTCTGCTTCAACGAGTACACGCTGAAGCCGGGCGAGCAGAAGGAATGGCCGGTGGTGTTCGTCATCGATCCGAAGATCCCGAAGGACGTGCGCACGATCACGCTGTCGTACACCTTCTTCGAGGTCGCGGGCAAGGGCAAGGCGCAGGCGGCGGCCCCGGCCGTGCGCGGCGAGCCGCGCAGCTGAGCGCGACCGGTGGAAACGACGATGTCCGAAGACCTGAAGCCGGGCGAGGATCTGAAGCAGGCGATGCAGCGCAAGGGGTCCTTCCTGGGCACGCTGCGCGCGGTGGCCTGGTCCTTCTTCGGCGTGAGGAAGGGATCGGACTACGAGAAGGATGTGTCGCAGCTCAATCCGCTGCACGTGATCGCGGCCGGCGTCATCGCCGCGGCGCTGTTCGTGGTCGGATTGATCCTGCTGGTCCGCTGGGTGGTGAGCAGCGGTGCGGCAATGAACTGAGAACCGAGTTCGAGGAGAAGAACGCATGTCGGCAACGACGACTCATGGGAATACGCCTTACTACTTCGTGCCCGGCCCGTCGCGGCACCCGGCGATGGCCGCCTTCGGCCTGTTCTGGGTGATCCTGGGCGCGGCGCAATGGATCAATGGCCATGACTGGGGCAAGTGGTCGCTGCTGGTGGGCCTGCTGTGGTGGGCCTTCACGCTGAAGCAGTGGTTTGGCGACGCCATCCGCGAGAGCGAGGGCGGCCTGTACAGCGACCGCATCGACGTGTCGTTCCGCTGGAGCATGGGCTGGTTCATCTTCTCGGAGGTGATGTTCTTCGCGGCCTTCTTCGGCGCGCTGTTCTGGTCGCGCGGCTACAGCATCCCGACGCTGGGCAGCCTGGACAACGCGCTGCTGTGGCCGGACTTCAACGGCCTGTGGCCCAGCGTCGCGGCTGGCGCGACGGCCTCGCCGGCCGGCACGGTGGAGGCGTTCTCGACCATGGGCCCGTGGCCGATCCCGACGATCAACACGGCGCTGCTGCTGACCTCGGGCGTGACGCTGACGATCGCGCACCACGCGCTGATCGCCGGCCACCGCGCCAAGACCATCGGCTGGATGTGGGCGACGGTGATCCTGGGCCTGACCTTCCTGGGCTTCCAGGCCTACGAGTACGTGCACGCGTACCACGAGCTCAACCTGAAGCTGAACTCGGGCATCTTCGGCTCGACCTTCTTCATGCTGACCGGCTTCCACGGCTTCCACGTGTTCGTGGGCATGCTGATGCTGCTGTTCATCACGCTGCGGCTGATGAAGGGGCACTTCACGCCGGACCGCCACTTCGGCTTCGAGGGCGCGGCCTGGTACTGGCACTTCGTCGACGTGGTGTGGCTGGGCCTGTACGTCGTCGTGTACTGGATGTGATGGCGCTGCACAGCGCGCGATGAAGAAGCGCCGCTCGATGCGGCGCTTTTTCTTTTCGCACGGTCCGGCGATCGGTCGGCTACTTGCCGACGGGCAGGCCGGTCGGATGGATCCAGCCCATCCAGGCGCTGAAGAGGATGAACAGGAACAGCGCCACCGAGAGCGCGACCCGCACCGCCAGCGCCCGGGCCATGGTGGCCCGGCCCTTGTGCTTGCGCAGCATCAGGACGCCCGCCGAGAACAGGGCGCCCAGGATGCCGATGAACGCGATGAGGACGATGAATTTCATGGCGGACGATTATTCCCACCGAAGCGCGGCCGCGACATCGGGCCGGCCCCGAAGGCGCCATGGCGCCGTGGTGATGGCGACGCTGGCCGGCGTGGCGGCGGCGGTGTCGCTGGGGCTCTGGCAACTCGATCGCGCCGATCAGAAGAAGGCGATGCAGCGCGCGATCGACGAGCGCGGCCGGATGGCGCCGCTGTCCACGGCCGCGCTGCCGCCGGCCGACCAGCCGCCCGCGCCCGCGCTGGAGCACCGGCGGGCCGCGCTCGCCGGCCGCTGGGACACGGCGCACACGGTCTACCTCGACAACCGCGTCATGGACGGCCGCACCGGCTTCTACGTGGTGACGCCGCTCCGGCTCGAGGGACGCCAGGACGCGATCCTGGTGCAGCGCGGCTGGGGGCCGCGCAACGCCGCGCAGCGCGAGGCACTGCCGCCGGTGTCGACCTCCACGGGCGATGTGCGGATCGAGGGGCGGCTGGAGGCCGCCGTGTCGCGCGCCTATGCGCTGGGCCGGGACACGGAGACGGGACCGATCCGGCAGAATGTCGACCTCGCGGCCTTCCAGGCCGAGACGGGCCTGCGCCTGCTGCCGCTGGTGCTGCTGCAGACGGAGCCCGACCGCGTGGATGGCGCGCAGGCCCGGCAGCCGCCCGTGCCGCCCGCCGACGGGCTGCTGCGCCACTGGCCGCCGCCGGCGGTCGACCTCCACAAGCATTACGGCTACGCGTTTCAATGGTTTGCGCTCGCGGCGCTGATCCTGGGTCTTTATGTCTGGTTCCAAGTCCTCGCTCCCTACCGCGCTGGCCGAGCCGCCCGTGCCCACGAGTCTCCCGATGACCAACGCCCTGTCTGACGGCCAGGATCATGGCCGCGACGCCGCGCCGGCGCCCGCCGACACGCCGCTGCCGCCGGCCGGCCCGGTGACGCTGGCGGTGCACACGCTGCCGATGCCCGACCTCGACCCGCCCCGGCGATCGCGCTGGACGCTGTGGCTGGTGCTGCTGGTGTGCGCGGCGCCGGTGGTGGCGTCCTACTTCAGCTTCTACGTGCTGGACCTGCGCGGCCGCGCCTATGGCGACCTGATCACGCCGACGCGCGACCTGCCGGCGGCGATGGCGCTGACGACGCTGCAGGGCGCGCCGGTGGCGGCGGACTCGCTCAAGGGCCAGTGGCTGCTGACCTACGTGCCGGACCGCGCCTGCGACACGGGCTGCGAGCGCATGCTGTTCATGCAGCGCCAGCTGCGCGAGATGCTGGGCAAGGACCGCGACCGGCTCGACAAGCTGGTGCTGGTGCCCGACGACGTCACGCTGACGCCGGCGCAGGTCGACGCGCTGACCGCGCATGGCGCGCCGGCCACGGTGCTGCGCGCCAGCCGCGCCGCGATCGAGGGCTGGCTGATGGCCGCCCCGGGCCACCGGATGGGCGAGCACCTGTTCCTGGTCGATCCGATGGGGCGCTGGATGCTGCGCTCGCCGGCGGCGCCGGATCCGTCCTCGATGAAGAAGGACCTCGAGCGCCTGATGCGCGCCAACGCCGGCTGGGACAAGCCGGGCCGTTGAGAACAGGAACGCAGGCGCGCATGAACGGATTGGCGATCGGTTTCGATTTCGAGCCGCTGCTGGAGCTGCTGGCGATGGCCGCGCTCATCGGCGCGGTGCCGCTGCTGGCGTGGCAGTGGCGCCATCGCGGCGATCCGGCGGCGAAGCGGCTGCGCGCGCTGACGCTGCTCGCGACCTTCCTGACCTTCGACCTGATCCTGATCGGCGCGCTGACGCGGCTGACCGATTCGGGGCTGGGCTGCCCGGACTGGCCGGGCTGCTATGGCAGCGCGTCGCCGCTGGGCGCGCGCGACGAGATCCATGCCGCCCAGTCGGCCATGCCCACCGGGCCGGTCACGCATGGCAAGGCCTGGATGGAGATGGTCCACCGCTACATGGCGGGCGGCGTCGGCTTCCTGCTCGTGGTGCTGGCCGGGCTGAGCTGGTGGCTGTGGCGGCGCAGCCGGCGCGAGGGCGGGACGACGCCATCGCCGTGGTGGGCGACGCTGTCGCTGGTCTGGGTGCTGGTGCAGGGGCTGTTCGGCGCCTGGACGGTGACGATGAAGCTGTTTCCCGCGATCGTCACGACCCACCTGCTGCTGGCGCTCGGATTGCTGATGCTGCTGGCCTGGCAGGCCGAAGCCTATGAGCCTCGGCCGCTACGCTGGCCGGCGGGCCTGCGGCGCGCGTTCGCGGCGTTCACGCTGCTGGTGATCGCGCAGGTGGCGCTGGGCGGCTGGGTCAGCACGAATTACGCGGTGCTGGCCTGCCAGGACTTTCCGACCTGCCAGGGACAATGGCTGCCGCCGGCCGATTTCGGCCATGGCTTCACGCTGTGGCGGGAACTGGGCCGCGGCGCGCAGGGCGGTTTCCTGCCCTTCGAGGCGCTGACGGCCATCCACCTGACGCACCGCGGTGGCGCGATGATCGTTCTGGCCGCGATGCTGGCGCTGGCCTGGACGCTGTGGCGCCACGACGGCGACGATCGCCGCGAGGCCCGCCGCTGGGCGCGCCGCCTGCTGGCGGTGGGCGCGTGGCAACTGGCCTCGGGCCTTTCCAACGTGGTGCTGGGCTGGCCGCTGGTGGCGGCCCTGGCCCATACCGGCGGCGCCGCGGCGCTGCTGCTGATGTGTTCCATCGTGCTGGCGCGGCTGCGCGCCGGCACCCTGACGGTGAATCTGAAATGAGTTCCGCGACGCAGGCCGCCATGCCCTCCCGCTGGTGGCAGTTCTACCAACTGACCAAGCCCAAGGTCGTGCAGTTGATCGTGTTCTGCGCGGTCATCGGCATGGCGCTCGCGATCCCCGGACTGCCGCAGGGCAGCGAGTGGACACGGCTGGTCGCGGCGACCGCCGGCATCTGGCTGGTGGCCGGCGCGGCGGCGGCGTTCAACTGCTTGATCGAGCAGCACATCGACGCCAAGATGAAGCGCACCGCCTGGCGGCCGACCGCCCGCGGCGAGTTGAGCCGCAATCAGACGCTGGCGTTCTCGGGGCTGCTGTGCGCGCTGGGCTCCGGGATCCTGTACCTGCTGGTGAACCCGCTGACGATGTGGCTCACCTTCGCCACCTTCGTCGGCTACGCGATCATCTACACGGTGATCCTGAAGCCGATGACGCCGCAGAACATCGTGATCGGTGGCGCCTCGGGCGCGATGCCGCCGGTGCTGGGATGGGCCGCGATGCGCGGCGAGCTGGGCGCCGAGGCCTGGCTGATGTGCCTGATCATCTTCCTGTGGACGCCGCCGCACTTCTGGGCGCTGGCGCTGTACCGCAGCGAGGACTACCGCAAGGCCGGCCTGCCGATGCTGCCGGTGACGCATGGCAACGAGTTCACGCGGCTGCAGATCTTCCTCTACACCTGGATCCTGTTCGCCGCGACGCTGCTGCCCTTCCTGACCGGGATGAGCGGCTGGATCTATCTGGCCGCGGCCATCGTGCTGGGGCTGATGTTCTGCCATCACGCGTTCAAGCTGTGGCGGGCCTACTCGGAAGCGCTGGCGCGCAAGACCTTCCTGTTCTCGATCCTGCATCTGTCGCTGCTCTTCGGCGCGCTGCTGCTCGATCACTACGTCAGTCCCTGGCTCGCCTGAACGGGCGGGACCTCCTTTTCGGATCGGATGTGCCGATGATCTCGCGACGTCATCTCTGCGCCGGCGCCCTGGGCGCCGCGGCGCTGCTGTCAGGCTGCGACAAGCTGGGCTTCTCGTCGGCGCCCAAGACCAGCTTCCAGGGCGTGGACCTGACGGGCGCCTCCTACGCGCGCGGCTTCAGCCTGCCCGATCAGAACGGGCGCACGCGCACGCTCGAGGACTTCAAGGGCAAGGTCGTCGTGGTGTTCTTCGGCTTCACGCAATGCCCGGACGTGTGTCCGACCACGCTGGCCGAGCTCGCCCAGGTGAAGAAGGCGCTCGGACCCGACGGCGACAAGGTGCAAGGCGTGTTCATCACCGTCGACCCGGAACGCGACAAGCCGGAATTGCTCAAGGCCTATCTGGAAAGCTTCGATCCCGCCTTCGTCGCGCTGCGCGGGACGCCGGAACAGGTCAAGGAAGTGGCCAAGGAGTTCAAGGTCTATTACGCCAAGGTGCCGGGGAAGACGCCAGACAGCTACACCATGGACCACACGGCGGCCAGCTTCCTGTTCGATCCGCAGGGACGCATCCGGGTGTTCTCGCGCTATGGGGCAGGGGCGACGGCGCTCATGGGGGATATCAGGGCGCTGCTCGCGGGGCAGTGATCGAGCGATCGGCCGGCGAGGGCCAGGGGGCCGGCCCTCATACGTCTCGCAGGCTCCACAAATCGGGCCGGCCCCCTGGCCCTCGCCGGCCTCCGGCACGGGACGGGACGGGACGGACCTGCGGGCGCGGAATGCAAGAAGGCCTCGCAGTGCGAGGCCTTCTTGCTTCGGCGCGGGGGCGCTTATGCGGTGGCCGTCATGGCCTTGCGCATCTTCTTCATCGCCGCCACCTCGATCTGGCGGATGCGCTCGGCGGAGACGCCGTATTCGGCCGCCAGTTCGTGCAGCGTCATGCCGCCCGAGCTGTCATCGTTCACCTTGAGCCAGCGCTCCTCGACGATGCGCCGGCTGCGCGGATCCAGCACGTCCAGCGCCTGCTGCAGACCATCGCTGGCCAGGTGATCGCGCGAACGCGACTCCAGCACCCGCGTCGGCTCCTGCGTGTCGTCCGCCAGATAGGCGATCGGCGCGAAGCTCTCGCCGTCGTCGTCGGTCTGCGGCTCCAGCGCCACGTCGCCGCCAGACAGCCGCGTCTCCATCTCCAGCACCTCCTCACGCTTGACGTTGAGCTGCTCCGCCACCTGGGCGATCTCACTCTCGGTCAGCGAGGCGCGCTGCTGGTTCTCGGCGCCTTCCTTCAGCGCATGCTTCATCGAGCGCAGATTGAAGAACAGCTTGCGCTGCGCCTTGGTCGTCGCCACCTTGACCATGCGCCAGTTCTTCAGGATGTACTCGTGGATCTCGGCCTTGATCCAGTGCATCGCGTAGGACACCAGGCGGACGTTCTGGTCCGGGTCGAAGCGCTTGACCGCCTTCATCAGGCCGACGTTGCCTTCCTGGATCAGGTCGCCCTGCGGCAAGCCGTAGCCCAGATATTGGCGCGAGATCGACACCACCAGCCGCAGGTGCGACAGCACCAGCCGGCCCGCGGCATCCACGTCGCCCTTTTCCTTCAGGCGCGTGGCGTAATCCTTCTCTTCCTCCGGCGTCAACAGCGGAATGCGGTTGATCGCCGTGATGTACGCATCCAGATTCCCCAGCGAAGGCACCAGGGACCAGGGATCGCGGACCGTCAATGCGAGGTTGGTGGACATGTGTTCATTTCTCCTTATCGGACCCGGTCCTCCGGGCCGATGAGCGGGAATATTAGCACTCATGCCCGACGAGTGCTAAAGCTCCTCGATTCGGGTCGGTCCCGGAAGGGGTTCCTCATCAAATGAGTGTGGATGGCCCGTCTTAGAGCCTGCTTAAGTCATTGATTTACCGAAGAAACAGGCAGCTCGAAACTGAAAGTCGAGCCCTCTCCGGGCACACTGGCGACCTGCAGGCGGCTGCCCATCAGTCCCAGCAGCCGCTGCGTGATGACCAGCCCGATGCCGGTGCCCTCGATGCCGCCGACCTCCCGGCCCAGCCGGTTGAAGGGCTGGAAGAGCTGCGCCATCTGCGCCTCGGTCATGCCCGGGCCGGTGTCGGTGACGCTGAGTTCCACCCTCTCATCCCCGGATCGCCGCGCGCGCAGCCAGACCCGGCCGCCGTCATGGTTGTATTTGATGGCGTTGCTCAGCAGGTTGGTGAGGACCTGGCGCAGGCGGGTGTCATCGGCGCGCAGGACGCAGGCTTCAGGCGCGAGTTCGACCTCGATCGAGATGCCGCGCCGCCGCCGCTGGCTCTCGACCATGGCGAGGCTGTCCGCGGCGATCGGCTCCAGGTCATGCGTCTGCATCTGCACGCGCATCTGCCCGGCGTCGAGCCGGGACAGGTCCAGCGTGTCGTCGATCATCTGCAGCAGATGCCAGCCCGACTGCTGGATCTGCGCGAGCCAGCCGCGCTGACGCGGGCTGAGGTCCGGATCCCGATCCGCCTCCAGCAGTTGAGCGAAGCCCAGCATCGCATTGAGCGGTGTGCGCAACTCGTGGCTCATGCGGGACAGGAACTCGTTCTTGGCGCGGTTGGCGGCGAGCTCGGCCTCATGGGCGCGCTCGAGTTCGGCCAGCCTTCGCTGTTCGCCGATGTCCTCGACCACGCCCAGCAGCCGGTACGGCTGCCCCTGCGGATCGCGCAGCAGGCTGACGGTGGAGCGGACCGTGATCACCTGCCCCTGGGCGCCGACGTAGCGCTTGATACGGCTGTAGCGGTCGAGCTCGCCTCGGATCAGCGCCATCCCGAGCCGGTTGTCCTCGGCGCGGTCGTCGGGATGGGTGATCGCCATGATGGAGCGCGCCTTCAACTGCTCGGCGCTCATGCCCAGCAGGTGGCAGAAGTAGGGGTTGATCTCCTGCGGCCGGGCGTTGACGTCGCAGGAGACGACGCCGATGGGCGCGTGCTCGACGATGGTCCGGAAGCGCTCCTCGCTGGCGCGCAGGCGGTGGGTGGCCTCGTCGACACGGCGCGCGATCCGGGCGGTGTTGCCGGTGACGGAGAGCAGCAGCAAGCCCAGCAGCGCCGTGCCCACCAGTCCGGCCAGGGCGAAGGGCAGGGCGGCGCCGCCGTCGAGCGCCGGCAGGCCCGCCGGGCTGTAGACGATCAGCCGCCAGGCGCGGCCGGAGAAGTCGAGGTCGCGCGTGCGGCTGGGCAGCGAGGCGGGCAGGCGCAGGCAGCGTTCGTCGCCGGCGAGCAGCGGATGGCGGCTGCCCGCGGTGATGTCGAGCAGGCAGTAGTCCAGCCCGCCCGCGCGCGGCCCGAGCGCGTCGTGCAGCAGCTCCTCGGGTCTGAGCGTCGCGAAGGCCAGGCCCAGCGGCCGGCGCGCGCGGCCGGCGGCGTCGCGCGGCTCGGCGCTGCCGCCCTCATAGAGCGCCCGGTAGATCACCACCCCCATCAGCGTCACGCCGACATCCTGCGACAGCGCGAAGCTCTCGCTGGCCGACGGCTGGCCGGTGGCGATCGCCCGGTCCTGCGCTGGATGCGCGGCGGCGATCGCGCGGATGTTGGCGCCCAGCGCCGGCCGGTTGCGGGCGAAGGGCGCGATCAGGCGGATCGGCAGGACGTCCGCCGCGGGATCCACCGGCAGGTCGCCAGGCCGCCGGCGCTCGTAGACGCGATAGGTGTCGTAGCCGTCGGCGCGGGCGGCGCGTTCGAAGGCGGCGATGTCGCCCGGCGCCACGAACGGCGCCCAGCCGACCGCGTAGACCGCGCCGCCGCCGCGCGCGCGCTCGGCGTGGGCGCGCTCGAAATCGGCCCGGCTGATGCCGGGCGCGACCATGAGCAGGCTGTGGTTGGCCTCGAGCGCCGTGAGCGGCATCGCGAGCGCGTCCGCCATCGTGTTGAGCGCGTTGGCCGCCGCGAGGTCGAAGGCATGTCGGCGGCGGCCCTCCTCGTTGCGGGCGACATGCAGGGTGGCGCCGAACAGCAACGCGCAGGCCACCACGAGCGGCAGAGCGACGCTCAATCGCCGCGGCGCCCAGTGCGCGCGCGGGCGGCCGAACAGCGCCAGCGCGACCGGCGCGCCGATCAGCACGCCGATCGCGTCGCCCACCCACCAGCCCAGCCAGTGCGGCAGCAGCTGCGGCGTGCCGATCGCGCCGGTGAGCCACAGCCCCGCGACACCGATGCTGGGCGCGATCAGGCAGGCGATGCCGGCCGTGGCCAGCAGGAAGCGCAGCAGCTCGGCGGGCTCGCACAGCGGGGGATCGCGCTCGGTCCAGCGCTGCGCGAGCGCGGCGCCCACCCAGGCCTGCAGCGCGCCTCCGATGCCCGCGAGCATCGGCTGCAGGCCGTTCAGCTGGCCCCGTTCGAGTCCGATCGCGGCGCTGACCGCCATGCCGCCGGCGACGATGCCCGGCAGCACGCCGGGCCCCCATCGCAGCACGGCCGCGACGGCCAGTCCGGCCGCCGGAAAGATCGGCGAGAAGTAGTCCGGCGGCAGGATCAGCGCCAGCGCCAGGACGCCGAGCACCGCGTAGGCCAGCGCGAGCGTGGCGTTCAGCGTCAGGAACCGCAGAGGGAATCCACGGAGACCACCAGGCGGAGCGGAAGGAGACGCATCGGTCATCCCCAAAGCCTACCTCCGGCCCGGCGGAGGCGGCATCGCGAGTTCCCCAGGACCGGACACCTGTCCTCGGGCACCAACGGCTTCAGGCTGGCGGCGCCCAGCCCAGACCGAGGCTCTTCTGCAACGCGACGAAGTCCTTCAGCAACTCGGCCTCGCTGTCCAGCGATTTGAGGCGCGCGTCGGTGTCCAGGCGCCGCACGTCCAGCAGGTCGACCTGGCTCGCGGCGCCGGCGTCACGCCGCTGGCGGGCGAGGTCGAGGGTCCGGCCGGTTGAACCCGCCTGCGCCTGCAGATGCCGGACCGCCTGGCGCTGCCGGCCGAAGCGCGCCAGCGCGGTGTTGGCGTCCTGCAAGGCGCCCAGCACGGCGGCCTGATAGTTCGCGGCGGCTTCGTCGCGGCCGGCCTCGGCCTGGCGCACCGCGGCGGCGGTGCGGCCGAAGTCCAGGAAATTCCAGCTCAGATAGGGCACCGCGGCCAGCGCGACCTTGTCCGCACGGAAGAGTTGCCCGGGCGCGTTCGCCGCCACGCCGACATTGCCGAACAGGCTCAGTTTCGGAAAGTACTTGGCGGTCTCCTGGCCGATCTGGGCGGTGTGGCTGGCCAGACGGCGCTCGGCCGCGCGGATGTCCGGCCGGCGCCGCAGCAATGAGGCGGGATCGCCGATGGCGACCTGCGCGGGCGCGCTCGGCAAGGCCGGGTCGTCCGCCGCGAGCGCCGCATCGAGCGCGCCCGGCGCCTGGCCAGTCAGCAGCGCGAGGCGATCCAGCGAGCTGGCGATCGCCGCCGCCACGTCCGCGAGCGCCGCTTGCGTGCCCTCGCCCTGCTGGACGCGTTGCTCGACCTCGTCGCTGGTCGCGACGCCCTGGCCGCGCCGCTGGCGGACCAGGGTCAGCGCCTGTTCATCGGAGGAGGCCTGCGCGCTCAGCAGCGTCCGGCGCCGCTGCTGAGCGCGCAGGCCGACGTAGGCCGAGGCGACTTCCGCCGTCAGCGAGACCTGCGCGTCGGCCAGGTCGGCGCGCACGGCCTCGGCCTGGGCGGAGGCGGACTCGATCGCGCGGCGCGTGCCGCCGAAGAGGTCGACCTCCCAGCTCGCATCGAAGCCAGCGCTGTAGAGATGCAGCGAGGACTCGCGGTCGGTGCCCGGCCCTTGCCAGACACCGGCGCCGAGCGCGGTGGCCGAGGCCTTGGGCCGGCTGGCCGCTTCCTGCTGGTCGAAGGTGGCGCGGGCGGCGCGCAGGCGCGCCTCGGCGGCCTGGAGCGTCGGGCTCCGGGCCAGCGCCTGATCGACGAGCGCGTCGAGCGCCGGATCGTTGAGCGCGCGCCACCACGGCGCGACGGCGGGCGAGGCGCCGGTGACGCCGGTGGCATCGCCGGTATCGCCGGTGTCGCCAGCATCACGCGCGAAGCGCGGCTGCTGGAGCGCGTCGCTGGCGACCGCGGGGGCGCCTCGATAGTCGGGGCCGACGGTGGCGCAGCCGGCGAGCAGCAGCATCGCCACGGCCGCCGCGGCGGCGGACAAGGGGGTGAGCGCCGTCCGGCCCAGGGGACGGGGGAAGGGGAAGGCGAAGGGAAGTCTGGCGTTCATGGCGGAGTCGGGGGGCGTCTCAATGCGCGTCGCGGGTCGCGGGCGCGGGCGGGCGCGCCATCGCGCCTGCAGGCCCGGCAGGTCCGGCGGGCCTGGGCGTCCTGAGCGTGAGCGCGAGCGGAATGCACAGCAGCAGCGCGGCCGCGAGCACGTGGAAGGTTTCGGAGAAGGTCATCACGCTGGCCTGCTGGTGGATGCTCAGGACCAGCTCGCGGATCGTCTGCAGCTGCGCGTGGGCGAAGTCGCCGACCTGGGCGAAGCGGCTTGCCGCGCCAGCCGCGAGGCGCTCCTGCAGCAGCACCGAATTGGCGTTCAGCGTTTCGCTCAGGCGCTCGACGTGCAGGCTGTTGCGGCGGTCGATGAAGGTGCCGGCGATGGCCAGTCCCACCGAGCCGCCAAGGTTGCGCGCCATGTTGTAGATGCCGGCGGCGTCGCCGGAGTCCTCGCGCGATAGCGTCGCCATCGAGACCTGGTTGAGCGGCATCATGCACAGCACCTGTCCCGGGCCGCGCAGCAGCTGCGAGCCGACGAAGTCATGACCGGCGCTCTGCGCCGTCAGGCCCACGTCCAGCAGGCAGCTCGCGGCGAAGCAGAGCAGGCCCAGGACCACCAGGATGCGCAGGTCCATCCGCGTGATCAGGCGCGGCAGGACGGGCATCATCAGGAAGGCCGGCACGCCGGCCAGCAGCATGATCGCGCCCGACTGCTGCGCGTTGTAGCCGGCGATCAGCGCCAGGAACTGCGGCACCAGGTAGGAGATGCAGTACAGGCCCGCGCCGACCGTGAACACGATGACGATGACGCTGGCGTAGTGGAGGTTGCGCATCAGCTTCAGCCGCAGGATGGGCCGGGCCGCGTAGCGCTGCGAGAGCGCGATCATCAGCATGCCGGCCGCGGAGACCAGGCTCAGCGCCACGATCATCGAGGACTCGAACCAGCGCTCGCGCTGGCCTTCCTCCAGCACCACCGTCAGCGTCGACAGCCCGATCGCCAGGCCGGCGATGCCCAGCCAGTCGGCGCGGATGAACTCCTCGAGATGCGCGCGCTGCGCCGGCAGCCCGAGCAGCAGCAGCGCCAGCAGCGCGGCGCAGACCGGCACGTTGATGAAGAAGCACCAGTGCCAGCTGGCGTTCTCGGTCAGCCAGCCGCCCAGCACCGGCCCGAGCAGCGGCCCCAGCAGCACGATCAGGCCGAACAGCGTCATGCCCACCGGCAGCTGATGGCGTGGCAGCCGCGTGCGGATGATGGTCTGCGCGGTGGGGATCATCGCGCCGCCGGTGAAGCCCTGGCCGATGCGCGCCAGGATCAGCGTCGCGAGGTTGCCCGAGAGCCCGCACAGCACCGAGAACAGCGTGAACAGCGCCGCGTTGCCGACCAGGAAATTGCGCAGTCCGAAGACGCGCGTGAGCCACGCGGCCAGCGGGATCATGACGATCTCCGACATCAGGTAGCCGGTCGAGATCCAGGTCCCCTCGGTGCCAGTGGCGCCGATGGCGCCCTGGATCTGCGGCAGCGCCGAGTTCGTGATCGAGATGTCCAGCGTCGCCATCAGCGCGCCCAGCGCGCCCGCCGCCACCGCGATCCAGTCGCCGGCGTGGGCGTCAGGCTCCGCGTGCGCGAGCGCTTCAGCCATGGCGCGCCCCGCGCGTGTCGATCTCGGCGGTCACGGACAGGCCCGGCAGCAGCCGCTCGCGCAGCGCCGGCTCGGCCTGCACGCGGATGCGCACCGGCACGCGCTGGACGATCTTGGTGAAATTGCCGGTGGCGTTCTCCGACGGCAGCAGCGCGAACTGCGCGCCGGTGCCGGGCGAGAAGCTCTCGACGGTGCCGTGCAGGTCCGCATCGGGCAGCGCGTCCACATGCAGCGTCACCGGCTGGCCGGCGCGCATGCGGCCGATCTGCGTCTCCTTGAAGTTGGCGACCAGATAGACGTCCTGCGTCGGCACCACGGTCATCATCCGCGTGCCCGGTTGCACGAACTGGCCCACGCGCACGGTGGTGTCGCCGATGCGGCCGTCGATGGACGCGCGCACGACGGTGTCGTCGACGTCCAGGTGGTTCTGGCGCAGCGCGGCCTCGGCGGCTTCGACCTGCGCCTTCGATTGCGCGACCTGCGCCTGGCTCGACTTCAAGCGGCCGTCGGCGGCCTTCACCGCGGCCTGGGCGGCGGCCAGGCTGGCCATCGCCTGGTCGCGCGTGTTGCGCAGTTCCGCCAGCCGTTCGGCGCTGGTGGCGCCGGTGGCGGCGAGCGGTGTGTGGCGCGTGACTTCGTCCTGGGCATGCGCCAGCGACAGGCGCGCGGTCTCGGCCTGGGCCTTCGCCTGGGCGAGCTGGCCCTGCTGCTGGAGGATGTCCGCCTCGTAGCGGCGGATGTCGGCCTTGCGGCCGTCGATGGTGGCCTGCGACTGATCGACCGCGGCCTGGTATTGGCGCGCGTCCAGCTTGACCAGCGGATCGCCGCGCTTCACCGCCTGGTTGGCCACGACGTAGACCTGCGTCACATAGCCGCCGACCTTGGGCGCGGCGGTGACGCCGTCGGCCTTCAGGTAGGCGTCGTCGGTGCTCTCGATGAAGCGGCCGACGCTCCACCAATGGGCGCCGTAGACGCCGGCGGCGACCAGCGCGGCGACGGCCAGGGCCATCAGGAGGGACTGGCGGCCGCGGGCGGGCGCAGCGGCCGGCGCAGGGACCGGCGAAGGCGCCGGCGAGGATGCCGGCGCGGAAGGAGACCCGTTCGGGCCGGCGGGAGTCTGGAGCGACATGGGACAGGCCGGCAGCGCCGGCGCGATGAATTATTCCGGTCGATATCTTTTTCCAGTCGGAATATTTATGTCAAGTGCTATATTTTTGGTTCCATGACCCAACGCCCTGTCCGAGCCCCCCGTCACCGTGCCGAAGCCGCCTATGCGCGCGGCGAGGAAACCCGCCGCCGCATCATTGATGTGGCGCTGCGGCTGTTCAGCGAGCGCGGCTTCGAAGGCGCGTCGACGCGCGAGATCGCCAAGGCCGCGGGCGTCAATGCGCCGGCGCTGCAGTACTACTTCGACAACAAGGAAGGCGTGTACCGCGCCTGCGCGCAGTACATCGCGGACAGCTCGGCCGCGCATTTCGGGCCGGTGGTGACGCGCACGCGGCAGGTGCTGGACGACCCCGGCGCCACGCCGGACCAGCTCTTCGAGGCCTTTGGCGGGATGCTGGACGCGCTGACGGATTTCCAGCTGCTGCCCGACGATGCCGAGTACCGCCGCCTGTTCATCGCGCATGAGCAGATCGGCCACGCGCCGGGCGTGCTGTTCGAAATCTTCGACAAGACGCTGCGGCCGCAGATGGGCGAGCTGTCCGCGCAACTGGTGTCGCGCTATTGCGGCATGCCGGTGTCGGACCCGCTGCTGGCCATGCGCGTGATGATGCTGTGCGGCCAGGTGATGGTGTTCTCGCTGGGCCGGCGCACGATGCTGACCAAGCTGGGATGGGAGCGCTTCGGCCCGGAGGAGGTCGCGACCATCAAGCGCGCCGCGCGCGTGCACAGCCGCGTGCTGATGGACAGCTGGCGCGGGGAATCGCCACACGCCGCTGTCCCCTGAACGCGTGGGCAAGCCACGGGCCCGGCTGGCTGGACTTCCTGCGGGCTTGAGCCTCTAATCGTCCGGTCATCAGCGGGCCGGGAAGAGGCGCATCAGCGCCCGCCGGCCCTGTCACGCAGGGGGGCTGCGATGTCCGACGCCAGCAGGATCGATGGGGTCGCGGGACGATGGCGCTTGGCCGCAAGGCCGCGCGCCTGGGCGCTCATGCTCGCCGCGGCACTGCTGCTCGTGCTGCTGCCCGGCTGCGAGCGCGCCGATGACGCGCCGCTCGCGCCGTCCGGACGGCCCGAATCCCTCGTCATCGCGCTGACGCCCTATGCCGGCGCGGCACCGGCTTTCGTGGCGCTGGCCGAGGGCTTCTTCGAGCGCGAAGGTCTCACCGTCACCGTCCAGCGGCATCCCTCGGGCAAGGCCGCGCTGGACGCGGTGCTCGAAGGCAAGGCCGATCTCGCCACCGTCGCCGAACTGCCCGTCGCGCTGGCCGCGGTGCGCGGACATCCGGTGACCATCCTCGCCACGCTGTCCACGCAGAGCGACCATGCCATCGTCGGCCGCACCGACCTGGGGGTCGGATCGCCGGAGTCGCTCAAGGGCAAGCGCATTGGCGTGAGCGCGGGCACCAGCGGCGATTTCATGCTCGACGTGATGCTGGTGCGCCAGCGGCTCGCGCGCGCGGACGTGCGCGTCGTCGACCGCAAGCCGCAGGAGCTGGCCGGCGCGCTGGCCAGCGGCGAGGTCGACGCCATCGCGACCTGGGAGCCCTACATCGACGATGCGCGCCGGCAGCTCGGCGATCGCGCCGCGGTGTTCCCGAGCGATGGCGTCTACGACTCGAGCTTCAACCTCGCGGCGCTGCGGCGCTTCGCGCTGCAGCGCGGGGAGACGGCGCGGCGCGTGCTCGCCGCGCTGCAGCGGGCCGAGCAACTGCTCGCGCGCGACCCAGCCGCCTGCGAGCCGATCGTGGCGCGCTCGCTGGGCAAGGCGCCGGGCGAGACGCGCCAGCTGCTCGCGCGCAGCCGCTTCGCGCTGACGCTGGAGCAGCATCTGCTGGTGGTGCTGGAGGACGAAGGGCGCTGGGCGCTGAAGAACCGCGTCGCGACGGCGGCGCAGGCGCCCAACTTCCTCGACGCGGTGTACCTCGACGGCCTGGCCGCGGTGAAGCCGCGCGCGGTCACGATCATCCGGTAGCGGCACGCCATGAAGATCTCCACCCGCTTCGCGATCGTCGGCGCCGCCTGCGCGGCCGCGGCGCTGGCCATCGCGATCGCGCTGGGCATCTCCGGCCGCCAGGTGGAGCGGGGCATCCACAAGAACCGCGCCGCGGCCGACATCGTCGAGTCCGTGGCGGGCCTGCGCTACCTGTCGCTCGAGTACGCGCGCCAGCCCGAAACCCGCATCGAGGTGCAGTGGGCCAGCGCCTACCGCTCGCTGGGCGCGGTGCTGGGCCGGGCGGCGGACTTCGATTCGCGCGAGGAGCAGGAGAGCGTCGCGCAGATCCGCGAGGCCTACGACAAATCGCCGGCGGTGTTCGCCGAGCTGGTGCGAGCGCAGCGCGCGCGTCAGGCGGGCGAAGGCGATCGCCTGGTCCTGGACGAATGGGCCGGGCGGCTGACCGCCGCGATGGCGCGCAAGTCGCTGATCATGATGACCGAGTCATTCCGGCTGCAGGACATCAGCCGCGAGGAAGTCGGGGCCGCGCAGCAGCGCGCCTTCGCGATCGTGCTGGGCTTGCTGGCGGCGCTCGCGGCGACGCTGGCGGGCAGCATGTTCTTCGTCTTCCGCGGCATCGCGCGGCCGCTGGCCCGGTTGCGCGAAGGCATGCGGCGCGTGGGCGCCGGCGATCTGGCGCACATCGTCGGCGACACCGGCTCGGACGAGATCGCCGAGCTGGCGCGCGAGTTCGACCGCATGAGCGCGCTGCTGCGCACCACCACGGTCTCGCGCGACCGCCTCGCCGACAGCGAGGAGCGGACCCGGCTGATCCTCGATGCCGCGCTCGACGCGGTCGTCGGCATCGATGCCGAGGGCCTCATCACGCACTGGAATCCGCAGGCGCAGGCCATCTTCGGCTGGAGCCGGGACGAAGTGGCGGGCCGCTCGCTGGCCGATGTCGTGGTGCCGGAGCGCTTCCGCGACGCGCATCGGGCCGGCCTGCGGCGCTATCTCGAGACCGGCGTGGCGACGGTGCTGGACCGGCGCGTCGAGCTGCGCGCGCTGCGGCGCGACGGCAGTGAATTCCCCATCGAACTGGCGATCACGGCGCTGCGCGCGAGCGGCGGCGGCGTGAGCTTCAACGCCTTCCTGCGGGACATCACGGAGCGCAAGCTCGGCGAGGCCCGGCTCAAGGCGCAGCTGGCGAGGCTGGATCTGCTCAACCAGATCACGCGCGCGACCGGCGAGCGGCAGGATCCGCACAGCATCTTCCAGGCCGTGATCCGGCATCTGGAGGACCATGCGCCGGTCGACTTCAGCTGCGTGTGCCTGCGCGATCCGGAGGGCGGCACGCTGCGCGTCACCGGCGTGGGCATCAAGAGCGCGCCGCTGGCGATGGAGATCGCGCTGCCGGAGCAGGCGGCGCTATCGATCGACGGCAATGGCCTGTCCCAGTGCGTGAAGGGCCACCTGGTCTACGAGCCCGACGTGAACGCAGTGCCCTTCCCCTTCCCACAGCGCCTGGCGCGGGGCGGGCTGCGCTCGCTGGTGATGGCGCCGCTGCAGTCGGAGAACCGCGTGTTCGGCGTGCTGGTGGTGGCGCGGCGCGAGGCGCAGGCGTTCAGCAGCAGCGACTGCGAGTTCCTGCAGCAGCTCAGCGAGCACGTCAGCCTGGCCAGCCACCAGGCGCAGCTGCACGCGGCGCTGCAGCAGGCCTACGACGACCTGCGCCAGACGCAGCAGGCGATCCTGCAGCAGGAGCGGCTGCGGGCGCTGGGACAGATGGCCAGCGGCATCGCGCACGACATCAACAACGCGATCTCGCCGGCCATGCTCTACACCGAGAGCCTGCTCGAGCGCGAGCCCGGGCTGAGCGCGCCGGCGCGCCGGGCGCTCGAGAACATCGCCCGCGCGATCGACGACGTGGCCGCGACGGTGGCGCGCATGCGGGAGTTCTACCGCCAGCGCGAGAGCGGGCTGGCGCTCGCGCGAGTGCGCCTGAACGAGCTGGTGCGGCAGGTGGTGGAGCTGACGCGCGCGCGCTGGAGCGACATGCCGCTGCAGCGCGGCGCGGTGATCCGGCTGCACACCGACCTGGCCGCCGAGGATCCGGTGGTGCTGGGCACCGACAACGAACTGCGCGAGGCGCTGATCAACCTCGTCTTCAACGCCGTCGACGCGATGCCCGACGGTGGCGAGCTGACGATCCGCACGGCGGTCGAGCCGGCGTCCGGGACCGCGTCGGGGGTGCTGTCCAGCGCGGTGGCGCTGGAGGTCGCCGACACTGGCATGGGCATGGACGAGGCGACGCGGCGCCGCTGCCTGGAGCCCTTCTTCACGACCAAGGGGGAGCGCGGCACTGGCCTGGGTCTGGCGATGGTCTATGGCATCGCGCAGCGGCATGGCGCCGATCTCGACATCCACAGCGCGCCTGGCGAGGGCACCCGGGTCGCGCTGCGCTTCAGCGCGCCGCCGGAGGACGCCGGCGCCGCCCCACTGCCACCGGCGGAGTCCGAGGACCCCCCGCCGCCGCAGCGGATCCTGCTGGTCGACGACGATCCGCTGCTGCTGCGGTCGCTGCGCGAGACGCTGGAGGCGGACGGCCATGCGGTCGAGACGGCGCACGCGGGGCAGGCCGGCATCGACGCGTTCCGCGCCGCGATGCATCGCGGCAACCGCTTCGAGGTCGTCGTGTCCGACCTGGGCATGCCGCACATCGATGGCCGCCAGGTCGCGGCGGCGGTCAAGGCGGCGTCGCCCGACACGCCGGTGATCCTGCTCACCGGCTGGGGTCAGCGGCTGGTCGACGAGGGCGACATGCCACGGCATGTCGACCAGGTGCTCAGCAAGCCGCCCAAGCTGCGGGAGCTGCGCCGGGCCTTGTGGCGCGCGATCAAGGAGACCTCGTGAGGGGCGCGGCCTGGCTCCCGGCGCGCTGGCCGCTGCGGCTGCAGGTGGCGGCGCTGGTCGTGGCGGTGTCCTCGCTGCCGCTGGCGCTGTGGGCCTACGTGGACCTGAGGCACAGCCGCGAGCGCATGCTGGACAGCCTCAAGAGCCTGCTGGAGGCGCGGGCCGACCAGATCGTGCGCGAGGTCGATGCCTTCCATCGCGGCTACCGCAACGCTTCGCAGCGCCTGGTGCGCCTGCCGGAGTCCGGCGCCTTCTGCGACGCCGATCCGCCGCGGCGGGCCGCCCTGCTGGCCGGCGTGCAGGGGGCGCTCTCGACCTTCCCCAACAGCGACGCGGCCGTGCGCGGCGCTGCGCTGATCGACGCGCGCGGGCGCGTGATCGCGGCGACCGAAGAGAAGCTGGTCAGCGCCGAACTCGGCGAGCGGCCCAACGTCCAGGCGGCGCTGGCCGGGCGCGAGGTCATTTCCGATCCCTACATCTCGTCGCCGCGCAGCGGCAGTTCGCCGACGGTGGGCTACTTCGCGCCGCTCGCGGGGCCGGATGGCGTGCGCTGCGTGGCCGCGATCTGGGTGCGGGCGGAGGCGTTCTGGCAGGCGGTCCGCAGCTCGAATGAGCAGGCGGGCAAGGACAGCTTCGCCGTCATCTTCGATCACGCCGGCATCCGCATCGCCCACACCTACAGTGAGGACATCGTGTTCCGGCCCGGCGGCGCGCTGCCGCCGGCGGAGCTCGAGCAGTTCGTGGCCAAGCAGCGCTTCGGCGCGCGCACGCGGGAGCTGCTGACCGACGTGCGGCCCTTCCCCGAGCAGTTCGAGCGGGCCCGTTCGGCCGCGCCGGACCTGGCGGTCTTCCGGGGCTGGGCGCCGGTGAACGCGCAATGGAACTACGGCGTGGCGCGGCGCTTCCGGACGGTGGACTGGACCGTGTTCTACATGGTGCCGGAGCGGGCCTTCGTCGCGGAGATCGACGGCATGACGCGTCAGCGGCTCGCGCTGGCCGCGGTCCTCATCGCGGGCTCGGGTGTGGCCGGCCTGCTGCTGGCGGGCGGCATCCTCAGGCCGATGCGCTCGCTGGCGCGCGCCGCCCGGTCGCTGGCCGCCGGCGACATGAGCATCCGTGTTCCGAGCACGCGCGCCGACGAAATGGGCGATCTGGTGAATGCCTTCAACGCGATGGCCGACGATCTGCAGACCAAGGCGGAGCACGTGGCGCGAGCCAACGATGCGCTCGAGGCGCGCGTGCGCGAGCGCACCGCCGCGCTGAGCGCGGAGGTGGCCGAGCGGCAGGGCGCGGAGGCGCGCCTGCAGGCGCAGCTCGAACGGCTGCAGCTGCTGGACCAGATCACCGCGGCGATCGCGGAGCGGCTCGATCTGCCCAGCATCTATCAGGTGGTGATCGGCAGCCTGGAGGACCGGCTGCCGGCCAGGCTCGTGAGCGTGCTGACGCTGGATGCCGAGCGGCGCATGCTCGCGCCGGTGCGCACCGGCACTGGCTTCGAGGCGCTGGCGGGCGCGCCGGGATCGGGCGATGGCGCGGTGCCGGTGGGCGGCACCGACGTGGCGCGGGCGCTGGAAGGGCAGTTGGTCTACGAGCCGGATCTCACGGAGCTCTCGCTGCCGCTCGCGCGGCGCCTGGTCGATCACGGGCTGCATTCGATGGTGCTGGCGCCGCTGCGGGCTGGCGACAGCACGTTCGGCCTGCTGCTGGCGGCCCGCAAGCCGAGTCACGGCTTCACCAGCGCGGAGTGCGAGTTCCTGCGCCAGCTCAGCGCGCACGTCGCGCTGGCGGCGCGCCAGGCGCAGCTGCACGGCGACCTGCAGCGCGCGTACGACGAGCTGACGCAATCACAGCAGACGGTGATGCAGCAGGAGCGGCTGCGCGCGCTGGGGCAGATGGCCAGCGGCATCGCGCACGACATCAACAATGCGATCTCGCCGATCGTGCTCTACACCGATGAGCTGCTCGAGCGCACGCCGGGCCTGGACGAGCGCACGCGCTCGCGGCTGGCGGTGATCGCCCGCGCCATCGACGACGTCGCCGCGACGGTGGCGCGGATGCGCGAGTTCTACCGCCAGCGCGATGCGACCGCGCGCCACGGTCGGCTGCAGTTGAACGAGCTGGTCCCGCAGGTGGCGGAGCTGACACGCGCGCGCTGGAGCGACATGCCGCAGCAGCGCGGCGTGGTGATCCGGCTTGTGAGCGAGCTCCACCCCGCGCTGCCCGAGATCCTGGGCGGCGAGAGCGAGTTGCGCGAGGCGCTGATCAACCTGATCTTCAACGCGGTCGACGCGATGCCCGATGGCGGCGTGCTGACGCTGCGCACGTCGATGCGGCCGGCGGCTGACGCTGGCGCCGATGCCGGCCCGGCGGCGCGGCGGCATCGGGTGCTGATCGAGGTGTCCGACACCGGTGTCGGGATGGACGAGGCGACGAGGCGGCGCTGCCTGGAGCCCTTCTTCACGACCAAGGGCGAGCGCGGCACCGGCCTGGGCCTGGCGATGGTCTACGGCGTCGCGCAGCGGCATGACGCGGTGCTGGAGATCGACAGCCGCGTCGACGGCGGCACCACGGTCCGTCTGGCGTTCGCGGCGCCGGAGACCGTGATCGCCGCCGCGGCTGAGCCGGTGGACCTGACGCCCGCGCGGCCGCTGCGTGTCCTGCTGGTGGACGACGATCCGCTGATCCTGCGCTCGCTGCGGGAATCGCTGGAAGGCGACGGCCATGCGGTGGTGATGGCCGATGGCGGTCAGGCGGGCCTGGACGCGTTGCGGGACGAGGCGGCCGGCGGCTTCGACGCGGTCGTGACCGACCTCGGCATGCCCTATGTCGACGGCCGGCGCGTCGCCCTGGCGGCCAAGGCGCGGCGGCCGGGGCTGCCGGTGATCCTGCTGACCGGCTGGGGACAGCGCCTCATCGCGGATGGGGAGACGCCGCCTGGCGTCGACCTGGTGCTGGGCAAGCCGCCCAAGCTGCGCGAGCTGCGGACGGCCCTGGCGCGGCTGGTGCCGCAGCCGGCCTTGAAGGGAGAGCACGCATGAGTCCGAACGGTCCCGCGGGTCCAGCGAGTCCCGCGCCGGTGCGTCTGCTGATCGTCGATGACGAGGCGCGCCACATGGAGGCGCTGCGCGACACGCTGAGCGGCCATGGCTACGAGGTGGCCGGCCACGCGAGCGCCGCGTCGGCGCTGTCGGAGCTCAGGCGGCGGCCGTTCGACGTGCTGCTGACCGACCTGGTGATGCCTGGCATGACCGGCATCGAGCTGCTGCGCGCGGCGCTGCAGATCGATCCGCAGCTGGTGGGCATCGTGATGACGGGCGAGGGCAGCATCGCCACCGCGGTGGAGGCGATGCGCTCGGGGGCGACGGATTACGTGCTCAAGCCGTTCCGGCTGGCGTCCATCCTGCCGGTGCTGGGGCGCGCGGTGGAGATCGGCCGCCTGCGGCGCGAGAACACCGCGCTGCAGGCCAGCCTGCGGCAGCGGGCCGACGAGCTCGAGGCCAGCAATCGCGAGCTGGACGCCTTCACGCGGTCGGTGTCGCATGACCTGCGCACGCCGCTGAATGCGCTGCTCGGCTTCTCGGTGCTGCTGCAGCAGACGGTGCAGACGCTGTCGCCGCGTGAGCGCAGCTGGCTCGAGGGCATCCAGCAGGCCGCGGAGCACATGACGCACCTGATCGAGGCGCTGATGCGGCTGTCGCAGATGGGGCGGCGTGCGCTGGCGCTCGCGCCGGTCGATGTGGCGGCGCTGGTGGGCGAGGTTGTCGATGAACAGCGGCGCGTGGCGGGCGCGGCGGCGGTGCGTTTCGTCGTCGGGGAGATGCCGCCGGTCGTGGCGGACGGGCCGATGCTGCGCCAGGTGTTCGCCAACCTGATCGGCAACGCGGTGAAGTATGCGAGCCGGAGCGAGCCGCCCCGCGAGGCGACGATCCGCATCGGCGGCGAGCGCGATGGCGCGGAGGCGGTCTTTTTCGTCAGCGACGACGGTCCGGGCTTCGATCCGGCGGATGCGGAGCGGCTGTTCGATGCCTTCATCCGTCTGAAGGGCGCCGATGGCGTCGAGGGCCATGGGGTGGGGCTGTCCATCGTGCAGCGCATCGTGCAGCGGCACGGCGGACGGGTCTGGGCGGTGTCGGCGCCAGGGCAGGGTGCGACGTTCCGGTTCGCGCTGCCGGCGCAGCCGCAAGGGTGAGTTCATTGCCAATCAGATGGTGGGATTCGAGCCCTTGTGGGGATTGCTCAACTCTCGAATCGCCCATGAGGCCAACACGCAACGTATCCGGGCGCCGCTGAAATCGACCCTCTCCGAACGGGCCTTTAATGACTGCTTGCCGTGGTGTTGAAGGTGGTGACGAGATGGGGACGAAGGACGTGGCTGGAGAACTGGAAAACATCGCCGCCTCCATCGAGGTATTGCAACGGCGGGCGATGGCGGTGCAGCAAATGCGGCATCTGATGACCGCGCACTATCGCGACGTGCTCGAAACGCCGGATCTTCAGCGGATCATTGAAAACAATACGTGGCTTTTTGGTCCGCAGTACGAGACGCTGGGCGCCGAAGACGATACCTTTGCCGAGATCGCCAGGAAGGCCCGCGATCAAGTGTTCGGGACGTCCGAACCTGAACTGGCGGATGTCGAGCAGGCAGACGATCTTCCAGGCGCGAAGCGCCAGGCGGACCTGTTCCTGGCAAGGAAATTTCCGACCTTCGATTCGAGCGGGCGACAAATCTACAAATGCATCGTCATCGAGATCAAGCGTCCGGCGATCTCCCTCAACACGAAGCACTTGAGGCAACTTGAGGACTACGCAGAGATTCTCAGGCGGTTGCCCGAGTTCAAATCCGTCAAGATGCATTTCGAGCTGATCCTCGTGGGCCGGCAGATTTCCTCGGCGTCGGTCCTGATCGAAGATCGACTCGAAGAGCTTTCAGATCGCGGTGATCTCGGCCTTGTCTTGAACCGGCCGCGAATGAAGCTTTACGTGATGAATTGGTATTCGCTGCTGGACAGCTTTGATCTGACCAACGGCTTCATGCTGGAAAAGCTCAAGATGAAACGGGCCGAACTAGAATCCAAGACCAAGAGCCAGTTGGTTGCCGAGCTACAGGTGGCTCATTGAATGGTCACCGCGGCCACATGCAACTCGATACTTGCTTAAATTCCTTGGCCTCAATGACGAGGCGATCCAATGGTGACCTCCCTGCTTCGGGCCGTGCTGCCCCCATTCCTGATCCTGGGCTCGATGACGGCATGCGCAGCGCCGGAGCCTTTTTCGTGCCCAGCCGAACTTGGTCCGACGGAGCAAAAGGCGCTCCAAACTCCGGCCGGGTGGGGTGCGACTGTCGAGGATTCCGGCCCGGCGCGCCACGCGCTGACCGGATTCACGATCAATCTCGGTCCGGTGACGAAGTCGGATGGCGCCATCTATGACGATCTGCGCCAGAAGAAGGATGGGCAGGGCGGCGTGACGGAAACGGCGACCTGGAAAGTTGACGCACTCGACGACGCCTATGCGGTATGCACGTACCACCGCACGGCGGTGGTACTGAGCCGGCCGCTGAAGGGCTACACCGAGTGCAGGATGGTCCAGGAGCGCAAGCGGGATTCGGCCTTCCGGTTAAAAGAAGCCGGCTGCCGCTGAGAAAAAGAAAAAGGCCTCGAATGAGGCCCTTTGGAATCTCTCCGGATATTCGTCCCGGATCAGACGTTGAATAGGAAGTTCAACACGTCGCCATCCTTGACGACATATTCCTTGCCTTCCGCCCGCATCTTCCCGGCGTCTTTCGCGCCCTGTTCGCCCTTGAACTGGATGAAATCCTCGAAGGCGATCGTCTGCGCGCGAATGAAGCCGCGCTCGAAATCCGTGTGGATCACGCCCGCCGCCTGCGGCGCCGTGTCGCCGATGTGGATCGTCCACGCCCGCACTTCCTTCACGCCCGCCGTGAAATAGGTCTGCAGCCCCAGCAGCTTGAAACCCGCCCGGATCAGCCGGTTCAGGCCCGGCTCGTCCTGACCCATCTCGGCCAGGAACATCGCGCGGTCCTCATCCTCCATCTCCGAAAGCTCCGCCTCGGTCTTCGCGCAGATCGCCACCACCGGGCCGTTCTGCGCCGCCGCGTATTCCTTCAGCCGGTCCAGGAAGGGGTTGTTCTCGAAACCATCCTCCGCCACGTTGCCCACGAACATCGCCGGCTTGGCCGTGATCAGGCACAGCGGCTTCAGGATCACCCGCTCCTCCTTGCTGAAGTCGATCGTGCGCACCGGCTTGGCCTGGTCCAGCGCCGCCTGGCACTTCTCCAGCACCTTCACCAGCGCAATCGCCTCCTTGTCACCGGCCCGCGCCACCTTGTTGTAGCGGTGCAGGCTCTTCTCCACCGTGCCCAGGTCCGCCAGGCACAACTCGGTCTGGATGACCTCGATGTCGGCGATCGGGTCCACCTTGCCGTTCACGTGGATCACGTTCGGATCCTCGAAGCAGCGCACCACGTTCACGATCGCGTCCGTCTCGCGGATGTGCGACAGGAACTGGTTCCCCAGGCCTTCCCCCTTCGACGCGCCAGCCACCAGGCCCGCGATGTCCACGAACTCCACGATCGCCGGCACGATGCGCTCCGGCTTCACGATCTCCGCCAACTGGCCCAGGCGCGGGTCCGGCAGCTCGACGATGCCGACATTGGGCTCGATGGTGCAGAAGGGATAGTTCTCGGCGGCGATGCCGGCCTTGGTCAGCGCGTTGAAGAGGGTGGACTTGCCCACATTGGGCAGGCCCACGATGCCGCATTTGAGGCTCATGGTCGACTTTCGGAAAAGCTGATGTCTTGTGTGGGCCGGCGGCGACGCGCGCAGGCGAAGAAGGCGGCATTTTAGTCAACCCGCAATTCCTTCCAGGGAGCACCGCCGCCGCCCCTGCCTACAATCCCCGCCCATGGAAAAGTACGACGTCCTGGTGCGCGGCAGCGGCTGCGTCGGCCGCGGCCTGGCGCTGGCGCTCGGCGCCCGCGGCCTGCGCGTGGCCCTGCTGACCCGTCCGCCCGCGCCGGCGACGCCGGGCGCTGCGGGCACCTCGGGCGCTTCGGCCGACGTCCGCGCCTACGCCCTCAACGCGAGCTCCGTCGCGCTGCTGAGCCGCCTGCGCGTCTGGGAAGGCCTGGCCGAGGACGCCCGCACCCCCGTCCACGACATGCGCATCCACGGCGACCGCGCCGGCGCCGAACTGCATTTCAGCGCCTGGCAGCAGGGCGCCGGCGAACTGGCCCACATCGTCGACGCCGCCGCGCTCGAGGACCAGCTCGACGCCGCCTTGCGCTTCGCCCCGCATGTGCAGCGCGTGACCGAGCCGGTCCCCGCCACGCTGCAGGCCCTGTGCGAAGGCCGCGACACCGTCGCCGCCCAGGAGTTCGGCGTCCATTACGAGCGGCACGACTACGGGCATCTGGGCGTCGCCACCCGGCTGACCGCCAGCAAGCCGCACCAGGGCCAGGCCTGGCAGTGGTTCCGCTCCCCGGACGTCCTGGCGCTACTCCCCTTCGACCGCCCCGAGCCCGGCCACAGCTATGGCCTGGTGTGGTCGCTGCCGCGCGAGCAGGCCCGCCGCCTGCTCGCGGCCGGCCCGGCCGAGTTCGAATCCGCGCTGCTCGAAGCCACCGGCGGCGCGGCCGGCACGCTCAAGCTGGCCGGCGAGCGCCAGGCCTGGCCGCTGCAGCTGTGCCGCGCCGACACGCTCTGCGGCCCCGGCTGGGTGCTGCTGGGCGATGCCGCGCACCTGGTCCATCCGCTGGCCGGCCAGGGCCTGAACCTGGGCCTGGCCGACGTCGAGGCCCTCGTCGACGTCATCGCCGCCCGCGAGTCCTGGCGCAGCCTCGGCGACGAGAAACTGCTGCGCCGCTACGCCCGCGCCCGCGCCGCGCCGACCTGGGCCATGGGCGAATTGACCGACGGCCTGCTGCGCGGCTTCGCCAGCCAGGTGCCGGTGATCGCGCGGCTCCGCAACGAGGGTCTGCGCCTGGTCGATCGCGCCGGCCCGCTGAAGAAATGGCTCACGGCGCGCGCGCTCGGCCACTGAACGGTCCTGTCCGTTCGTCCCACGATTTTCGAAAGTCCCCCATGAAGTCCTCGATCCTCCCCCGCAAGTCCCTGGCCCTGGCCGCCGCGATGACCGTGCTCGGCCTGATCGGCTGCTCGGCGCAGGCCAACGAGGAGACCATCCGCAAGAACCTCGCCGCCGTGATGCCCAAGGACATCAAGATCGACGAGGTCCGTCCCGCGCCCATCCCCGGCTTGTGGGAACTGCGCATCGGCAGCGAGATCCGCTACACCGACGCCACCGGCCAGTACCTGATCGAGGGCGAGATCCTCGACCTCAAGAACCGCCGCCGCCTGACCCAGGAGCGCATCGAGAAGATCACCGCGATCGAGTTCGCGTCGCTCCCCCTGAAGGACGCGATCGTCTGGAAGAAGGGCGACGGCAAGCGCCGCATTGCCGTCTTCGCCGATCCGAACTGCGGCTACTGCAAGCGCTTCGAGAAGTCGCTGCAGGAGGTCGACAACATCACCGTCTACACCTTCGTGATCCCGATCCTGGGCGGCGACTCGCCCGCCAAGTCGCGCGCCGCCTGGTGCGCCAAGGACAACACGCTGGCCTGGCGCAACTGGATGATCGACGGCACCGCGCTGCCCAAGTCCGAGGCCAGCTGCGACGCCACCGCCATCGACCGCAACCTCGCGCTGAGCCAGAAGATCCGCGTCACCGGCACGCCGGCCATCCTCTTCGAGGACGGCACCCGCGCGCCGGGCGCGATCAGCCCGGAGCAGCTCGAGCAGCGCCTGCAGGCCGTCCAGAACGCGGACAAGGCCCAGAAGAAATCCTGATCCGGCCCGGATCGCCACGGCCCCGCCCACTTCGATGAACGACCGCTCCGCCCACACCGCCCCGGCTCATGCCGCCTCGGCCTCCGTCAACCCGGTCGCGCTGCGGCTCGGCTACGCCGGCCTGATCCCGTTCGTGCTCGGCGCGGCGCTGGTGTGGCTGGTCCGCGAGGACGCCCATCCCTACGTCACCGACGGTCTGTCGCGCTACGCGGCGGTGGTGATCTCCTTCCTCGGCGCGATCCACTGGGGCCTGGGCTTCCGCCAGAACATCCCGTCGCCGGCGCCCTTCATCTGGGGCGTGGTGCCGGCGCTGCTGGCCTGGATCGCCTCGACCATGCCGGCCTACGCCGGGCTGGTCGTCGAGGGCGCGCTGCTGATCGCCTGCTATGTGTGGGACCGCCGGACCTATCCGGCGCTGGGCGCGTCCGCCTGGCTGACCCTGCGCTTCCGGCTCAGCGCCGTGGCCGCGCTGAGCTGCTTCATCGCCGCCCAAGGCACGTGATCGAGAACCGCCCAGCCGCGCGCCGCGGCCGGGCAAAAGGCTTGTAGGCTGCCCTCATGACCGCCCGCCCCACGATCCACTACCGCATCGCCGCCGCCGATCCGCACGCGCACCGCTTCGAGGTCACGATGACCGTGCCGGCGCCTGATCCGGACCAGGTCCTGAGCCTGCCGGTCTGGATCCCCGGCAGCTACCTGGTGCGCGAGTTCTCCCGTCACCTCGGCGCCATCACGGCGCGCCAGGGCACGCGCGAGGTGACGGTCACGCAGATCGCGAAGAACCGCTGGCGCTTCGACTGCACCGGCCGCGCAGCGCTGGTGGTCAGCTACCCGGTGTACGCCTTCGACACCTCGGTGCGCGCAGCCTTCCTGGACGCGCATCGCGGCTTCTTCAACCCGACCAGCCTGTGCCTGCGCGCGCAGGGCAAGACGGAGCTGCCGCACCGCGTCGAGCTGGCCGGCCTGCCGGCGGGCTGGGACATCGCGACGGCGATGACACCGGTCGAGGACGCGAAAAGCCAGTTCGAGGCGGCCGACTACGACGAGCTCGCCGACCATCCGTTCGAGCTGGGCCCGTTCTGGCGCGGCGAGTTCGTCGCGGGCGGCGTGCCGCATGAGTTCGTCGTATCGGGCGCGCTGCCGGTCTTCGATGGCGAGCGGCTGCTGCGCGACGCGCAGAAACTCTGCGAGACGCAGATCCATTTCTGGCACAACGGCAAGGGCAAGCCGCCGATGGCGCGCTACGTGTTCCTGCTGAACTGCACCGACGACGGCTACGGCGGCCTGGAGCACCGCGCCAGCACGGCGCTGATCGCGTCGCGGCGCGACCTGCCGCGGCTCGGGCAGACCGAGGTCAGCGAGGGCTACGCGAAGCTGCTCGGCCTGATCAGCCACGAGTACTTCCACACCTGGAACGTCAAGCGGCTGCGACCCGATGTCTTCGAGCGCTATGACTACGAGCAGGAGAACTACACCGAGCTGCTGTGGTTCTTCGAGGGCTTCACCTCGTACTACGACGACCTGTTCCTGGTGCGCGCCGGCCTGATCGACGAATCGCGCTACCTGAAGCTGATCGCGCAGACCTTCACCCAGGTGCTGGGCGCGCCGGGCCGCAAGCATCACAGCGTGGCGCGCTCCAGCTTCGAGGCCTGGACCAAGTACTACCGCCAGGACGAGAACACGCCCAATGCCGTCGTCAGCTACTACGCCAAGGGCGCGATGGTGGCGCTGGCGCTGGATCTGTCGCTGCGCGGCGCGGAGAAGGGCGACAAGCCGGCCTCGCTCGACGACCTGATGCGCGGTCTGTGGAAGGACACCGGCGGCGGCCTGGTCAGCGAGGCCCGCATCCTGGCCAAGCTCGCGGACCTGGGCGGCGAGGCGATCGCGCAGACGCTGTCCACCTGGGTGCATGGCACCGACGACCTGCCGCTGCCGCAGTTGCTGGAGAAGTTCGGCGTGCGCTGGTCCCATGACAAGCCGACGCTGGCGCAGCGCCTGGGCCTGCGCGTGGCGGAGGCCGATGGCGTGGTGACGATCAAGAACGTGCTGCTGGAGGGCGCCGGGCTGGCGGCCGGCTTGAGTGCGGGCGATGAACTGATCGCCTGCAACGGTTGGCGCATCCGCAAGCTCGAGGACCTGCCGCTGACGCTGAACCACGTCGATCCGCAGCAGCTCGAGCTGCTGGTGGCGCGAGACCAGCGGCTGCTCACGCTGATGCTGACGCTGCCGACCCAGGACAGCGCCGCGCGGCCGGTCTGCCTGGGCCTGCTGGACAAGGCGCCGGCGCGCGCGCAGAGCCTGCGGCGCGCATGGCTGGGCGGCTGAGCGCCGTCCGCGGCGAGCCCGGCAGAGCCCGGCGCCGCGGCGCTGTCGCGCTGGCCGCCCTGACGCTGGCGGTGCTGGCGGTCCACCTGTGGCTGCTGAGCGGCGCGCGCGATCTGCATGACCAGTGGATGCCGGCAACGCCGGAGCCCGAGCGGCTGAAGGCGGCATTCGTCCGCGAGCTCAAGCCCGCGGCGCCCCCGCCGCCCGCGGCGGCGGCGACGCAGGAAGGACCGCCAGGCGCGCCCAAGCGCGTCGTGCAGACGCTGCCGGCGACCGTGGGCGCCGGCCCGGCGCCGCTGCCCCCCGATCCCGCCGCGAGTCAGCCGCCGCCCGAGTTGCAGGCGCTTGCGATGCCGCCGGCGCTGGCCGTCTCCGATGCGGCCGGCGACTGGATGCCGGGCATCGAGTGGCCGCTGTCCACCGAACTCGACTACAAGCTGACCGGCGACTACCGCGGCCCCATCTATGGCGATGCCCAGGTGCAATGGCTGCGCGAGGGCTCGCACTACCAGGTCCATCTGGAAGCGTGGATCGGGCCGAAGATCGCGCCGTTGATGTCGCGCCGCCTGAGCAGCGATGGCGAGATCACGCCCATCGGCCTGGTGCCGCGGCGCTTCGATGAGGTGACCGGCGGCCTGGCGGGGGGGCGGCACTCGACGCTGCGCTTCGACATCGGCGGCGTGATCATGGCCGACGGACGCCGCGAGCCAGCGCCCGACGGCACGCAGGACGCGGCCAGCCAGTTCGTCCAGTTCACCTGGCTGTTCCTGACGGGACGGCAGACGGTGGCGGGGGACATGCTGATCCAGCAGCCGCTGGCGCTGCCGCGCAATCTCCATCTGTGGCGCTACCGGATCATCGCGCTGGAGGAGGTCGCGACGCCGCTCGGGCCGATCCCGGCGTGGCACGTGGACTCCGACATGAGCGACACGCGCGGCGACATGCAGGCCGAGTTCTGGCTGGCGCCGTCGCTGCAGTACCTGCCGGTGCGGGTGCGGCTGTGGCAGAACCGCGCGAAGGATCCGCGCACGCAGATCGACCTCGTGCTGAAGGCGCCGCCCCGGCAGGCGATGCCGGCGGCGCCGTCGCCGGTGGCGCCGGCATCTTCGGCGGCGTCGGCGCCTCTATAGTTGCCGCCATTCCAGCTGAGGAGACATCCCATGATCCAGGCCCTGAGCGGCGTGAGCTTCGAGAACATCCTGGTCGAGGTCGCCGGCACCGGCGAGCGCAAGACCGGCGTGATCCGCCTGAACCGCCCCAAGCAACTGAACGCGCTGAGCGACCCGCTGATGGATGAACTGGGCCGCGCGCTGCTGGCCTTCGACGCGGACGACGGCATCGGTTGCATCGTGCTGACGGGCAGCGAGCGCGCCTTCGCCGCGGGCGCGGACATTCCGACGATGGCGCCGCACACCTTCATGTCGGCGTTCAAGAGCGGGCTGATCTCGAAGAACTGGGAAACGATCCTGCAGGTGCGCAAGCCGGTGATCGGCGCGGTGGCGGGCTTCGCGCTGGGCGGCGGCTGCGAGCTGGCGATGATGTGCGACTTCATCATCGCGGCTGAGACGGCGCGCTTCGGACAGCCGGAGATCAAGCTGGGGATCATTCCCGGCGCGGGTGGCACGCAGCGCCTGCCGCGCGCGATCAGCAAGAGCAAGGCCATGGACATGCTGCTGACGGCCCGGATGATGGACGCGGCGGAAGCGGAGCGCGCGGGGCTGGTGTCGCGGGTGGTGCCGGCGGAGCAACTGATGGCCGAGGCGCTGACGGCGGCGGAGACGATCAACGGCTTCAGCGGACCGTCGACGATGCTGATCAAGGAGCTGGTGAACCTGGCGTACCAGGGCGGGCTGACGGAAGGCGTGGCGATCGAGCGCCGGCACTTCCATGCGCTGTTCGGCACCGACGATCAGCGCGAAGGCATGGAAGCCTTCCTGGCGAAGAGGGCGCCGATCTTCAAGCACCGCTGAAGGGGGGCGGCCCTCGCCCGCAAGCGGGTGAGGAAGTTACGGGCGGGGTGGCGGGGACGGGGCGTCGAAACTGAAACAATCCTTGACCCCGAGCGGTGTACGGCTGTCCCTGCGGCCGCGATTGTTGACGTTCCGTGAACGGATCTTTCCAGAATGGCTAGTGTTTTCCCGGAGGGGCGACGCCTAGAGTTCAGCCCATGGACGACGCGGAGTGCGGAGTCCGGTGCCACGAACCGCTGAGGAGCCCACCATGAACACGCTGACCAAGACCGCCCTGATCGCCGCCGCCTTCCTGACCGCCGGCGCCACTTTCGCCGCCGAACCGGTGGAAAAGACCCGCGCCGAAGTGATCGCCGAGCTGCAAGCCGCCCGCGATTCCGGCGAGGTCGCCGCGCTGAGCGCCGAGCAGGCCGGCGTCGGTGCCCTGAACAACGGCATCAACGCCCCGACGGCCACCCAACTGGCCGCCAAGGCCGCCGCGCAGAAGACCGCCGCCAAGAAGGGCGCGTCGAACGAAGGCAACGCCGCCAAGTAAGGCACGCCGCTTCCCCCCTCGACACTGCCGGGCGCACCGGCCGGCCAGGGGAAGGCCAAAGGAAAAGGGACACCTCGCGGTGTCCCTTTCTGCTTTGGGGCCTTCTTTTCTTGCGCCCTCGCCCGCTTGGGGAGAGCAACCGTGTCAAGCGCTCTCGATTTGCCTCCATGGTTGACCGGACTTGAGGATGGCGTTGAGGATGATCAGCAGCTTGCGCATGCACGCGGTCATGGCGACCTTGTAGGCCTTTC
>Ga0099823_1000108_pt1 | contig 41193 bp, 32 predicted proteins | sample CowpearedBW_FD_76831 | JGI IMG/M metagenome (GOLD analysis project Ga0099823, IMG submission 76831) | Root nodule microbial communities of legume samples collected from California, USA - Cow pea red BW | ecosystem: Host-associated > Plants > Roots > Nodule | place: USA: California | collected...
AAAGGCCTACAAGGTCGCCATGACCGCGTGCATGCGCAAGCTGCTGATCATCCTCAACGCCATCCTCAAGTCCGGTCAACCATGGAGGCAAATCGAGAGCGCTTGACACGGTTGCTCTCCCCGCTTCGCGGGGAGAGGGTGAAAGACGAGCGCCGCCGTATTGGTAGAGCGCCGCCGGTATCAACTCCCTCGCCCCCCGCGAGGGGGGAGAGGGCAGGGGAGAGGGGGAGCTTCGAAGGGCAGCAGCGCTGCTCAGGCGGTGGCTGCCGGCCTCGCGAGGCGAGGGGAGGCGGTGCGTCTGCGCAGCCAGGCCACCACCGGCAGCTCGACGCATCGCCCGATGAGCCAGCCGCCGCTGACCGCCGCAGCAACGGCGGCCGCGAAGATCACGAACTCCGGCAACGCCCGGTAGAGCCCCGTCTTGGCCAGCAGCGCGAGGACGATGTTGATCAGCAGGCAGTGGGCCAGGTACAGCGAGTACGACGCGGCCCCCAATTGCGCGAGCACTGCCGGCACGCGCACCGGCCGGCGCTGTTCCATCGCGACCAGCGTGGCCAGCACCAGCGCCGAGGCCAGCCCGAGCGCGACACGTCCGCCGAAGGCATGCGCCCCTTGCGCGCCCAGGCGCTCATACAGCACCGCGCCGATGAAGGCCGCGCCCACCAGCCCCCATTGCCGCCGCACCAGCGGCAGCGCCGCGTGCCGCGCGAGCAGCCCGGTGGCCACGCCCATCAGGAACTGCAGGCAATGCGGATCGCCGAGCTTGAGCGGCAACGCGCCGGGCAGCGCCCCGAAGGCCTGGGCCACCACCAGCACGGCCCACAGCCCATAGAGCGCCAGCCCGCCGCGCAGGTGCAGCAACAGCACGCAGAAGCTCAGGTAGAACAGCACCTCGTACTGCAGCGACCAGGCGACGCCGACATACGCCGGCTCGTGGCCGCCGATCCACAGCAGCAGCGTGCCGGGAATGTCCTGCGCGCCGAGTTCCGACACCGGCGTGCGCCCGGCCAGCCAGCGCGCGGCGATCGACGGCCCGGCCGTCATCGCCAGCACCAGCCAGTAGATTGGGAAGACGCGCACGAAGCGCTTCCACAGGTAGCCCGGCCAGCGCCCCGCGCCGCGTCCCAGCTCCGCGTGATGGACGTAGGTGATGATGAAACCGCTCAGGACGAAGAAGAAGTCGACACCGACGTAACCGAAGTCGAACATCCCGCCGAGCGCCACATGACCGCTGAACTGCGGCACGCGCATCAGGTGGGTCGCATGCATCAGCACCACCGCCAGCGCGGCGAGCGCGCGGGCGGCCTCGATCGAGGCCAGTCGGGGAGCGTGGGCGGGAGCGGTCGGGGACATGGGGCGAAGGCGCAGCGGCGGGAGCCTGGGCAGCCTTGCACTGTAGGCCGTCGGCGCGCGGGCCGCTCTCGGCCATGCCCTCGGACGAGGGAACCCGTCCAGGGGACAGGTCCTCCCGGCGGCGCGCAGCGGCTCAGTTCGCCGTCAGCCGCTTCTCCATGAACACCGACAGCGGGTCGTCGGCGTAGTTGCCGAACGGCTCGCGCCGGCCATAGCCGAGCGTCTCGTAGAGCTTGAGCGCCTCGGGCTGGTGCACGCCGGTCTCCAGCCGCGCCAGTCCGATGCCTTGCGCCCTCAGGTGGGACTCGAGCTCCTCCATCAGGACCTTGGACAGGCCGCGTCCCCGGAACTGTGGCTGAACGAACATCCGCTTGATCTCGCCATAGGCGCCATCGCCGTCTTCGACGACCTTCACCGCGGCGCAGCCGGCCAGCCATTCGGCCAGCCAGACGCCAATGAAGCGCACCTTCGGCTGCGCCAGTGCGTCGGGGTCCGCGAGGTGGTTGCTCTCGCCGGGGTAGAGCGCCGCCATGTAGGCGTCCGACTGCGCCAGCAGGGACATCGCCGCGGCGCTGTGGGGGTCCAGGGGTTGGATCTGCATGATCCCGAAGGTAGCAACCGATGTGCCTGTCGGCGCCGGTGGCCCTGAAAGGGTTTGCAAGCCAACGTTCGCTTGCAAATCGTCATAAGGGTGAAGCAAGCCGATAGGCCGGATTCTGTGCGCGGATCCTCTTGCGATTCGCCGCGTGACCGCCATTCCTCTGGGCCGGGCATCGCTGCCCGGCTCGGTGCCACCTACCCGCCAGCTCTGCGAGCCGCATCGACGCTGGCCTACTTGGTGTTGCTGCGCGTAGAGATTGCCCGTTTCACCCGGAACCGGCTTGCGCCGGTCCCGACTCGTCTCTGTTGCTCTGATCCTCGGCTTTCGCCGGGCAGCCGTTAGCTGCTACGCTGCTCTATGCAGTCCGGACCTTCCTCCAGTGCCGTGTTTCCACGCTTGCACCAGCGGCGGTCTGGCTTGCTTCACAGCGGCGGATTCTAGCCGCGTGGCCGCCTCGGCTCCGCGGCGCGATTGGCGTCAGGACTTGCCCACCAGAATCGCTTCGACAGTCTGCTGCACCGCGAGCGCCTCCGCAAAGCCAGGCAGGCTGTGCGAGCGGCCCTCCAGCATCGCGGCCCAGTGAGCGAGCTGATCCGTCATGCCGTTCATGCGCAAGGTCTCAGCATCGCCCAGGCTCTGCACGCGCTCGCCCTGGCGCTGCTGGGTCACGCCGAACCAGTCGCGCAACTCGATCTCGCCCTCGCTGGCGCGCCACAGCATTCGGTTGTCGTCGGCACGCTCGCCGCCAATGGCGGCACTGACCGTCACCGGGATGCCGGCTGCGCTCAGTTCCGCCTCGACCGAGAGCTCCGAGCCGATGCCGTCCCCGGGATACACGACCTCGCTGCGCACGACGCGCGCCGGACCCAGCACCCGCTGCAGCACGAAGATGAAGTGCGACAGCACCTCGCGCGTGAAGCCGCCCTCGGCGCGCTGCGACAGCCAGGCGCCGGCACCGGCCTGCCAGGGCCGCGGCCAGGCGGCGAAGCGCAGCTCGATGCGGACATCGTGCAGCGCGCCCAGCGGCCGCCGCGAGGCCGCGCCGAAGGCCAGCTGCAGCTGCGCCAGTCCGGTCGACGAGGCCAGCGAGTAATTGACCGCGGCCCGGCGCCGTTCCTGCTCGATGCGCTCGATGCAGGCGCGCGCGGCGGCGAAATCGGTGGTGAGCGGCTTCTCGCACAGCACCGGCAGCCCGGCATCGAAGGCGCGCTCGGACAGCGCGATGTGCGGCCCCGGCGGCGTGGCGATGTACAGGCCGTGCAGGCCGGGCTCGCGGATGAGCGCCTCGGCACTGCTGGCGGCGCGCAGCATCGGATCGTTCGCCAGCGCCTGCGACAGCACCACGGGGTTCTCGTCCCAGACCCGGGTGACGCGCAGCCGCGCATGTCCGGCCAGCCGCGCCAGCATGCGCTGGCCCATCACCCCCAGTCCCACCACCCCAATGCTCAACACGCCTGGCACCACCGTCTCCGCCCGAAGTTCCGCAAAAGCCCCGCAGTGTAGGGGGGCCGCCACAGCCCGGACTGCCGCCCGGCGGGCCGGGGCGACCCGCGCACGCCTACGGCGCAAGCAGCGTGCCCGAGCGGCATGACGGGCGGTGCGGCGGCCCCGGCGGGGGTATCGTCGGCGGCTTCTCGCACGCTCGCATCGCCTCACGCATGAACCCCGAAGCCAGCCAACTGTGGCGCGCGCCGCGCTGGGCCCTCGCCATCCTGCTGGCCGCGCTGGCCACGGTGGGGCCGTTCTCCATCGACACCTACATCCCCGCCTTCGCCGGCATCGCCCGCGCGCTGGACGCCACGCCGGTCCAGATGCAGCAGACGCTGTCGGGCTACCTGCTGGGCTTCGCGGTGATGAACCTGTTCCACGGCGCGCTGTCGGACAGCTTCGGCCGGCGGCCCGTGGTGCTGTGGGGCATGGCGGTGTTCGCGCTGTCCTCGATGGGCTGCGCGCTGGCCGGCAGCATCGGCCAACTGGTGTTCTGGCGCACCGTGCAGGGCCTGTCGGCCGGCGCGGGCGTGGTGGTCTCGCGCGCCATCATCCGCGACATGTTCCCGCCGTCCGAGGCGCAGCGCGTGATGTCGCAGGTGACGATCTTCTTCGGCCTGGCCCCCGCGATCGCGCCGATGATCGGCGGCTTCCTGTACGTCCACGCCGACTGGCACGCGATCTTCTGGTTCCTGGTCTTCGTCGGCGCGCTGCTGTTCGCCGTCACCTGGCGCCTGATGCCCGAGACGCTGCATCGCGACCACCGCCAGCCCTTCCACGTCGGCTCGCTGCTGCGCGGCTACCGCAGTCTGGTGGGCAGCCGGCGCTTCCTGCTGCTGGCGCTGGCCAGCGGCATCCCGTTCAACGGCATGTTCCTGTACGTGCTGGCCGCGCCCGTGTTCCTGGGCGAACACCTGGCCCTGCAGCCGACGCAGTTCTTCATCTTCTTCCTGTTCAGCATCGGCGGGATCATGGGCGGCGCCTGGCTGAGCGGCCGGCTCGCCGGCCGGATCGCGCCGCGCAAGCAGATCCGGCGCGGCTTCCTGATCATGGGATTCACCTCGATCGCCAACATCGCCTGCAACCTGCTGCTGCCGCCCAGCCCGTTCTGGGCCTTCCCGCTGATCAGCAGCTTCGCGTTCGGCTGGGCGCTGATGGTGCCGGTGGTGACGCTGCTGGTGCTGGACCAGGCGCCCGAGCGCCGCGGCATGGCCTCGTCGCTGCAGGCCTGCATCGGCAGCGCCGCCAACGGCCTGGTGGCCGGCGTGCTGGTGCCGCTGGTGATGCATTCGACGCTGACGCTCGCGCTGGCCTCGGCCGCGATGATGTGCATCGGGCTGGTGTCCTGGACCTGGGTCAAGCAGGAAGTGTCGACCCCGCCACCCGCCGCCTGACGTCCTCAGAGCCCGAGGGCTTGAGGGCTTGAGAGCCTGGACCGGGAGCGGCGTGACATCGGCCCGCTCGGGGCGCTCAAGAAGCCCGCGCGGGGTCCGAAATAGACAGGGTGTCCCCGTCTCGTTTCCGGAGCCCCGTCCATGTTCCATCGTCCCGGCCTCGGCCTTCTGCTGCCGGCCGTTCTCTGCCTGTCCCTGCTGCTGCCCGGTGTCGGCGGCGCCGCCGAGGCGCCCGCGAGCGAAGCGTCGTCCGGGCAACTGCGCGACCGCCTCGCCGAGCGGCTGAAGGACGACAGCGCCACGCTCAAGCTCAAGAAGACGCCGGACGACGTCCGCACCAGCAACCCGGTCGACCTGCGCGCGCGCCGCGCGGCCCCCAAGCCCGCCGGGGCCGCCTCGGCGGTGAAGCCGTCCACGCCCTGGGCCTACACCGGCGAGGGCGCCCCCGACCGCTGGGGCCAATTGCAGCCCGAGTTCCGCCAATGCGCGGTCGGTACGCGCCAGAGCCCGATCGACCTGCGCGACACGATCAAGGTCGACCAGGAGCAGATCCAGTTCGACTACAAGGCCAGCAGCTTCTCGGTGGTCGACACCGGCCACACGATCCAGGTGAACGTCGCGCCGGGCAACGCGATCCAGGTCATGGGCCGGCGCTACGAGCTGCAGCAGTTCCACTTCCACCGCCCCAGCGAGGAGCGCATCAACGGCCGCCAGTACGACATGGTCGCCCACCTGGTCCACAAGGATGAGCAGGGCCGGCTGGCGGTGATCGCCGTGCTGCTGGAGCGGGGCCAGGACCAGGCGCTGATCCAGACGGTCTGGAACCACCTGCCGCTGGAGCGCGGCGACACCTATGCCGCACCGGTGCCCATCGACCTCAACCAGCTGCTGCCCAGGGACCGCGCCTACTTCTCCTACATGGGCTCGCTGACGACGCCGCCCTGCACCGAGGGCGTGCTGTGGATGGTGTTCCGCCAGCCGGTGCCGGTGTCGACGCAGCAGATCTCGGTGTTCACGCACCTGTACCCGATGAATGCGCGCCCGCTGCAGGCGCAGTCGGGCCGCCTGATCAAGGAATCGAACTGAGGGCCAGGCCCGGGTGCCAAGGCGCCCGGAACCGCCAGGACTGAGCCGCGGGAGCATCGCTTGCCGCTTTGAGCCGGCGCTGTGACGGTCGTCACGGCACCGGCTTTCTTCTTGGTGGAAACCCTTGGTTCGCGGTCAACGAGCCTTCAAAATCCTCGCCGCCCCGTCCCTGTCATGCGTTTGTTTTGATTCATATCAAGGACGGGCGCGCCCAACCTCCCCCCAGGAATCCCCATCGTGTTGAAGACCATCAAGTCGCGCCTGATCGCGATCAGCATCCTGATCGTGGTGGCAGCCGTCGCGCTCGCCACCTTCGCCAGCTACTGGGCCGTGCGCGATCACGCGCGCCGCCAGGTGCAGGCGCAGCTCACGGACATCGCCAACGCCAACGCCGCGGGCGTGGCCGCGTGGGTGAAGACGCAGAAGGACGTCGTGGCGGCGATGGCGCCGGCCGCGCAGCTCGAGGACCCGCGCGCGGTGCTGACGCAGGGCCTGCAGTCGGGCCGGCTGGACTTGGCCTACGTCGGCGGCGCGGACAAGCGGATGATCTCCATCCCCAACCGCCAGCGCCCGTCGGACTACGACCCCACTGGCCGCGGCTGGTACAAGCTGGCGTCCGGCTCGGACCAGCCGGTGATCACCGCGCCCTACGTCGCGGCCTCGAGCAAGAAGCTGGTCGTGACCTTCGCCAACGCCGTGCGCGCGGGCGGCGAGGTCAAGGCGGTGACCGGCACCGACGTGGCGCTGGACGACATCGTCGCGACGATGAAGTCGATCAAGCCGACGGCGAGCGGCTTCGCGATGCTGCTGGACAAGAAGGGCACCGTGATCGCCCACCCGGACGCGGCGCTGACGCTCAAGCCGGTGAAGGATCTGTCGGCCGCGTTCGACGACGCGCTGCTGGCCACCGCGCACGGTGGCGAGCCGACGCTGGCCAATGTCGGCGACGAGCGCTTCTTCCTGAAGGCCGTGGACGTGCCGGGCACGGACTGGGTGCTGGTGGCCGCGGCCGAGCGCAACGAGGCGCTGGCCGCGCTGTCCGACGTGCTGCGCAACGCGGGCGTGACGATGGCGGTGGTGACGGTGGTGGCGGCACTGGTGGCGGCCGCCGCGGTCGGCGCGCTGCTGCGGGGCCTGGGCGGCATCAAGCGGGCGATGAACGACATCGGCGCCGGCGAGGGCGACCTCAGCCAGCGCCTGCAGGTGCGGGGCGAGGACGAGATCGCCGACATCTCGCGCGGTTTCAACCAGTTCATCCAGAAGATCGAGCAGGTGATGCTGCAGGTGCGCGAGACCAGCCAGTCGATCGCGGTGGCGTCGCGGCAGATCGCCGCCGGCAACCATGACCTGAGCCAGCGCACCGAGGAGACGGCCAGCAATCTGCAGGAGACGGCCAGCTCGATGGAGGAGCTCAACAGCACGGTGGCCAACAGCGCGGCCAATGCCGACCAGGCGCGCCAGCTGGCCGACACGGCGAGCCGCGTCGCGCGCGACGGCGGCACGGCGATGGGGCAGGTGGTGTCGACGATGCAGGAGATCAGCGCGAGCTCGCGCCAGATCGGCGACATCATCGGCGTGATCGATGGCATCGCGTTCCAGACCAACATCCTGGCGCTGAACGCCGCGGTGGAGGCGGCGCGCGCGGGCGAGCAGGGCCGCGGCTTCGCGGTGGTGGCGGGCGAGGTGCGGGCGCTGGCGCAGCGTTCGGCGGGCGCGGCCAAGGAGATCAAGGCGCTGATCACGGCCAGCGTCGAGCGCGTCGAGACGGGCACCCGTCAGGTGTCGACGGCGGGCGAGACGATGAACGAGGTGGTGGGCAGCGTGCAGCGGGTGGCGCAGATGATCGGCGAGATCAGTCACACCGCGCAGGAGCAGAGCCACGGCATCGGCCAGGTCAACGTGGCGGTGGCGCAGCTGGATCAGGTCACGCAGCAGAACGCGTCGCTGGTGGAGGAGTCGGCGGCGGCGGCCGAGAGCCTGAAGGACCAGGCGCAGAAGCTGGCGGACGTCGTCGGCACCTTCCGCCTGAGCGGCGGCCACTCCGGAACGCCGACTTTCTGATCTGCTGACCTGACCTGCTGACCTCGCTCCCGCTGAGAACTCCCTCGCCTCTCCCCCTGCGGGGGGCGAGGGGATAAGAGGGGCGAGCGGTTCGGTCTTCGTCAGACCTTCTTCAGCCCTGTGCTCCCACTGCGTGGAAGCACAGGAACATGTCGGCCGCCGAGTCGGCGACCTGTCGCTGCTGCGCCGCGTCGAGCGGTGGCTGTCCCATCGTGATCTGCGGCCAGAACGCGAATCCCTTGACCAGCGCCTGCAGCTGCGCTGCCGCGAAGGCCGGATCCCCGGCCTTGATGCGCCCATCGGCCATCGCCGCGCGGATCCACACGGTCAACCCTTCCTCGCGCCCACCCAGCCGGCCGAGCATGTCGCGCGCCCGCTGCGGCGCGTGGATCGCCTCCGCGATCAGCACCCGCGCCAGATCCAGGAACTGCGGATCGCCGCTCATCGCGAGCTTCTGCTCGATCAGCTTGAGCAACTGCACGCGCAGCGGCTGATCGGCGCGATACGAGAGCTTCACCTGCGCCTCGGTCGCCGCCCACAGCCGCTCAAGGATGGCCTCGAACAGCGCGTCCTTGCCGCTGAAGTGGTTGTAGACCGTGCGTTTGGAGACCTGCGCCCGGCCGGCGATGCGGTCCATGTTGGCGACCTCGAACCCGTGCTGCCGGAACTCCTCGATCGCTGCGTCCACGATGGCCTGGCGCTTGCGGTCCGTCAGCCGCAGCCGTTCCGCGTCGGTCTGCGGCACCGCATCGTCGCCGGCCGGATCGCCAACTGCGGGCGTGCTGGCAGCTGCGTCGTGAGAGGGGGGAACGGGCGTGGCGGCGTCGGAAGTCATGGCCGTGAATCTTACACCGGGGAGTTTACTTTTCAGATTCTGCTGTCTACACTCCGCTGAAACTACACCGTGTAGTGCAAGTTTTCAAATGACGCCCTCCCGCCGACCGTCTGCCCGTGCGCTGCTGAGCCTGTCGCTGACTGCGCTGACCGGCGTGGTGTCCGTCCTGCTAGTTGGAGCCCTTGCCATGACCGCCTCCCGCGCCCTGTCCACACCCGCCCCGGTCCCCCCGAAGGGCGTGTCCGCTCCCACCGCCGAGGGGGCCCAGCCAGTCCCCGCGCACTCCCCGCAATGGTCGGATGGCCGCTTCCACAACCCGGCCGTGGAGCCCGCGCAGGGCTTCTGGAAGATGATGGGGATCATGTGGGACTTCATGTTCCACAAGCCCGCCGGCACCGTGCCCGACCGCCCGATCGAGGTCCAGCCGCTGACGCGCGACCAACTGCTCGCCGCGCCGGACCGCACGCTGTTCCGCCTGGGCCACTCCACCGTGCTGCTGAAGCTGCGCGGCCGTTTCTGGCTGACGGATCCGGTGTTCTCGGAGCGCGCCTCGCCGTTCTCGTTCATAGGTCCGAAGCGTTTCCACGCGCCGCCGATCGCGCTGGACGAACTCCCGGAGATCGAGGCCGTGATCCTGTCGCACGACCATTACGACCATCTGGACCACGACACCGTGCTGGCGCTGGCGCCGAAGGTGCGCCACTTCGTGACGCCGCTGGGCGTGGGCCAGCGCCTGATCGATTGGGGGGTGCCGGCGGCCAAGGTGCAGCAGTTCGACTGGTGGCAGGGCACGGCGATCGCCGGTCTGCAGCTGACGGCCACGCCCGCGCAGCACTTCTCGGGCCGCGGCCTGAGCGATCGCAACTCGACGCTGTGGGCCTCGTGGGTGCTGATCGACGACGAGCTGCGGATCTTCTTCAGCGGCGACACCGGCTACTTCGACGGCTTCAAGGCGATTGGCGAGCGCTTCGGTCCCTTCGACCTGACGCTGATGGAGACCGGCGCCTACGACCCGCGCTGGCCGTATGTGCACATGCAGCCGGAGCAGACGATGCAGGCGCACGTCGACCTGAAGGGGCAGCGGCTGCTGCCCATCCACAACGGCACCTTCGACCTGGCGATGCATCGCTGGCAGGACCCGTTCGAGCGCATCGCCGCGCTGGCCCGGTTGCGCAATGTGGAGTTGGTGACGCCGGTCATCGGCGCGCCGCTGGCGATCGAGCAGCCGGGCCCGACGCCGCAGTGGTGGCAGGGGGCCGTCGGCACGCCCGAGGCTTCAGCTGCGCCGTCCTCGAAACCCTCCATGGCGGCTCCCTGACCGTCGCGCGGCTACCCCGCGCCCTTCGACCGAACCAAAGCCCGGCCTGGCCGGGCTTTTTGCATTCCTCCCACCTTTCCACCACTTGGGACGCAGGTTTGACCAATCGGTGGGGTGCCGTCCCGCTGCCGAGCGCCGAATCGGTGCGATGGGCGCGGTCCGGCGCTCCCGGTTTCAGGGGGGTACGGCTGCCGATCCGAGTTGATCCATCACTTGCACAGCATTTGTTAAGTCCTTCATTTTGAACATCTTTTTTTCGAACGGCTGACTTGAGAATGGAAGCTAAGTAGTTGATTTGATTGGGAAAAATCTCGAATTTCCTTGACCCGCCGCCACGCCGCCATTAAAGTGGGAGAAAGTGCAATTCGGTGGGGCAAAGTGGCGAATGTCGTGTTTCAGGGGGCGAGTGCCTTGGCGTTGGACGCCAAGGGGCGCTTGACCGTCCCCGCACGGCACCGCGAAGTCCTGCAGGCGCTGTGCGGCGGCCAGCTCACGCTGACCAAGCACCCGGAAGGCTGCCTGATGGTCTTCCCCCGCCCCGCCTGGGAGCAGTTCCGCGACAAGGTCGCCGCGCTCCCGATGTCAGCCGCTGGCTGGAAGCGCGTCTTCCTGGGCAACGCCCAGGACGTCGAGATCGATTCCGCCGCCCGCGTGCTGATCGCGCCGGAACTGCGCGCGTCGGCCGGCCTGCAGAAGGACACCATGCTGCTGGGCATGGGCAGCCACTTCGAGCTCTGGGACGCCCAGGCCTACGCCGCCCATGAGGCCGCCATCATGCAGTCCGAGATGCCCGCGGCGCTCCAGGACTTCAGCTTCTGAGCGCCATGAGCACCGAGCAGTCCCCCACCGCATTCACCCACACCACCGTGCTGCTGCACGAGACGGTCGACGGCGCGTTCACCACGCCCGATGGCCTCTACGTCGACGGCACCTTCGGGCGCGGCGGCCACTCGCGGCTGCTGCTGTCCCGGCTGGGGGAGAAGGGACGGTTGATCGCGATCGACCGCGACCCCGAGGCGGTCGCGGCCGCGACCTCCGGACCAACGCGGGTCGACGACCCGCGTTTCCACATTTGCCACAGCGCGTTCGCCGACATGGCCGCGCAGCTCGACGCGCTGGGCGTCGGCCAGGTCGACGGCATCCTGCTGGACCTGGGCGTCTCCAGCCCGCAGATCGACAACCCGGAGCGCGGCTTCAGCTTCCGCTTCGACGGCCCCCTGGACATGCGCATGGACACGACGCGGGGCGAGAGCGCCGCCGACTTCATCGCCCGCGCCGAGGTGTCCCAACTCGCACAAGTGATCCGCGACTATGGCGAAGAACGGTTTGCTCTCCCGATTGCAAAGGCGCTTGTGGCTCGCCGGGAAGGCGGGCGCCCTGTACGGACAACCGCCGAGCTTTCCCAAGTCGTGGCTGGTGCAGTCAAAACCCGCGAGCCGGGCAAGGACCCTTCAACGCGCACATTTCAGGCTCTACGGATATTCGTCAACGCCGAGCTTGAAGAACTCCAGCAGGGGCTGAACGCCGCGCTGGCGCGGCTCAAGCCGGGCGGGCGGCTGGCGGTGATCAGCTTCCATTCGCTGGAAGACCGCATCGTCAAGAACTTCATCGCCGCGCACAGCAAGGAGGTCTTCGACCGCCGCGCCCCGTTCGCCGCGGCGCAGCCCACGGCGCTGCGCGCCATCGCGCGGGTCAAGCCCAGCGACGCCGAGGTCGACGCCAACCCGCGCGCGCGCTCCGCGATCCTGCGCGTGGCCGAGCGCACCGACGCGCCGCTCCCGCCGCCGGCCGCTGAATCCACCGGCAAGCAGAAGAAGGGAGGCCGGCGATGATCGGCCGTCTCAATCTGCTGCTGATCGTCGCGGTGATGGTCTCCGGCATCTACATGGTCCGCAGCGCCTACGAGTCGCGCCGCCTGTTCACCGAGCTGGACCGCGCGCAGACGGAGGGCCGCCGGCTCGAGGCCGACTACCAGAAGCTGATGGCCGACCGCCAGGCGCAGGCGACCAATCTGCGCGTCGAGCAGGTCGCGCGCGAGCGCCTGAAGATGCGTCCGATCTCGCCGGCCATCACCTTCAATCCCGACGCGCCCGCCGTCGAGGCCAGCGCCGTGCGCGGCCGTCCGCAGCCGGGAGCCGCCCGATGATCGGCCGGCTCCGCAAGGGATCGCGCAACGCGCCCACGCGCGGCGTCAGCTATTCCAGCAGCCCGCTGCTGGCGTCCAAGACGCCCCCCTGGCGCTCGCGCTTCCTGGTCGCGCTGGTGGGCCTGGCCTTCACCGGGCTGCTGGCGCGCGCCGCCTACATCCAGCTGATCGGCGAGGACTTCTTCCAGCGCCAGGGCGAGGCCCGCTACGCCCACAAGATGGAGCTGCCGGCCAGCCGCGGCAAGATCAGCGACCGCACCGGCCAGGTGCTGGCCGCCAGCGTCGCGGTCCCGTCGATCTGGGCCTTCCCGAAAGAGGTCGACACCGACCCCGACAAGCGCCGCCAACTGGCCAAGCTGCTGGACATGTCCGCCGCCGAGCTCGACAAGCGCCTGGACCCGGCCAACCGCTTCGTCTTCCTGCGCCGCCAGGCCGACGACGAGACCGCCCGCAAGATCAAGGAACTCGGCCTGAAGGGCGTGTTCCAGGACCGCGAGTACAAGCGCCAGTACCCCGAAGGCGAGGCCGCCGCGCACATCGTCGGCTTCACCAACATCGAGGAGCAGGGCCAGGAGGGCATCGAGCTCGCGTTCCAGAAGGACCTGCAGGGCCGCGACGGCTCGCGCGCGGTGGTGCGCGACCGGCTGGGCCGCGTCGTCGAGGACATGGGCGAGCGCATTCCCGCCGCCAACGGCAAGGACATCGAGCTGTCGATCGACGCCAAGGTCCAGTTCTTCGCTTATCAGCGCGTGCGTGACGCGGTGGCCGAGAACAACGCCAAGGCCGGCTCGGTGGTGGTGCTGGACGCCCACACCGGCGAGGTGCTGGCGCTGGCCAACTACCCGAGCTACGACCCGGGCCACCGCCAGAACCTGTCGGGCGAGCAGCTGCGCAACCGCGCGCTGACCGACGTGTTCGAGCCCGGCTCGACGATGAAGCCCTTCACGACGGCGCTGGCGCTGGAGACCGGCCGGGTGCGTCCCGACACGCTGCTGAGCACCGGCCCGCGCAGCGTCGTCATCGCCGGCTGGTCGCCGACGGACGCCCATCCGCACGGCGACCTGACCGTGCAGCAGGTGATCCAGAAGTCCAGCAACATCGGCGCCGCGCGGATGGCGCTGATGATGCAGCCGCGCGAGATGCACGAGATGTTCACCGCGATCGGCCTGGGCCAGCGCCCGCAGATCGACTTCCCCGGCGCGGTGACCGGCAAGCTGCGCCCGTGGAAGAGCTGGCGCCCGATCGAGCAGGCGACGATGAGCTATGGCTACGGGCTGTCGGCCTCGTTGCTGCAACTGGCGCGCGCGTACACGGTGTTCGCGCGCGACGGCGACATCATCCCGATCACCATGACCAAGCGCCCGCCCGACCAGCCGGTGGCCGGCATCAAGGTCTTCAGCCCGAAGGTCGCTGCGGAGGTCCGCGCGATGCTGCAGATGGCCGCCGGTCCCGGCGGCACCGCGCCGCAGGCGATGGTCCCGGGCTACAGCGTCGGCGGCAAGTCCGGCACCGCGCACAAGCAGGAAGGCAAGGGCTATGCGAGCCACAAATACCGTTCCTGGTTCGTGGGCATCGCACCGATCTCCAAGCCGCGCATCATCGTGGCGGTGATGGTGGACGAGCCGAAGAACGGCCAGTACTTCGGCGGCGCCGTCGCGGGCCCGGTCTTCAGCCAGGTGGTGGCGCAGACGCTGCGCCTGATCGGCGAGCCGCCCGACCTGGAGGTCAAGCCGCAGATCGTGGCGCAGCAGAAGCTGCAGGCCGTGGACGAGAGTTTCTGAGCGGGCACGACGAATCATGCTGATGCACCTGAAATCCCCCGAGGCCGCCGCCCGCTGGCTGCTGGAATGGACCCCGAGCGGCCAGCTGCGCACGGACAGCCGCGCCGTCGGCGCCGGCGACGCCTTCATCGCCTGGCCCGGCTACGCGAAGGACGCGCGCCAGTTCGTCGCCGGCGCGCTGTCGGCCGGCGCGGCGACCGCGCTGGTCGAGCACGCGGGCGCGGCCGAGTACGGCTTCACCGACGCGCGCATCGCCTCGCTGCCCGATCTGAAGGCCAACTGCGGCCGCATCGCCTCGGCCTTCTACGGCGAGCCCAGCCAGCGGCTGAGCGTGCTGGCGGTGACCGGCACCAACGGCAAGACCTCCAGCGCCTGGTGGATCGCGCAGGCGCTGACGCTGCTGGGCGCGCGCTGCGGCGTGATCGGCACGCTGGGCGTGGGCCAGCCGCCGGTGCCCGGCGCGACGACCAATGCCTCGATCGAGGCCACCGGCCTGACGACGCCCGATCCGGTCCGTCTGCAGGAAGCCTTCAAGCGCATGGCCGACGACGGCTTCGGCGCCTGCGCGATCGAGGCCTCGTCGATCGGCATCGAGGAACACCGGCTGACCGGCACCGCCATCCAGGTCGCGCTGCTGACCAATTTCACGCAGGACCACCTGGACTACCACGGCGGCATGGAGGCCTACTGGGCCGCCAAGCGCAAGCTGTTCGACTGGGACGGGCTGAAGGCGGCGGTGCTCAACATCGACGATCCCAAGGGCGCGGCACTCGCGGCCGAACTGACGGCGGGCGGCAGGCTCGACGTCTGGACCTATGGTCTGAACCGCGCCGACGCGCGCCTGAGCGCGCAGGACCTGCGGCACGACGCGCATGGCCTCGCGTTCACGCTGCGCGAGGGCGCCGCGGCCGTCGCGGTGCAGACTGGCCTGATCGGCGACTACAACGTCTCCAACCTGCTCGGCGTGATCGCCGGACTGCGGGCGCTGGGCCACGGCCTCGAGGACATCGCGCGCGTCGCCGCGCTGGTGACGCCGGTGCCCGGCCGCATGCAGCGCGTGGGCAATGGCCGCGAGCTGCCGCAACTGGTCGTCGATTACGCCCACACGCCGGACGCGCTCGAGAAGGCGCTTGGCGCGCTGCAGCCGCTGGCCGCGGCGCGCGGCGGCGAGCTGCGCGTGGTCTTCGGCTGCGGCGGTGACCGCGATCCGGGCAAGCGCCCGCTGATGGGCGCGATCGCGGCGAAGCTCGCGGCGCATGTCGTGCTGACGAGCGACAACCCGCGCACCGAGGACCCGGCAAAGATCCTCGCCGACATCGAAGCCGGTCTGCCGGCCGGCGCCCCGCGCGAGGTCATCGCCGACCGTGCCGAAGCGATCGCTCGTGCCATCGATCAGGCGGGCGCGCGCGATGTCGTGCTCATCGCGGGCAAGGGCCACGAGGACTACCAGGAGATCCACGGCGAGCGCCGCGCGTTCTCCGACGTGCAGGCGGCGCGCGCCGCGCTGATCGACAGGGCAGGGCTGTGAGCGACACCACCCCGACCCCCTCGCAAGCCACGGCGGCGCCTGGCGCGCCGCTGCTCACGCTGGGCCGTGCCCACGCGCTGCTGCAGCCGCTGCTGCCCGCGGTGGCGCTGGCCGGCGATCCGTCGACGCCGCTGCTGCGCGTGCACACCGACACGCGCTCGCTGCGCGCGGGCGACCTGTTCGTCGCGCTGCGCGGCGAGCGCTTCGACGCCAACGACTTCCTGGCGCAGGCGCGCGACGCCGGCGCGGCCGCCGCCATCGCCGAGCGCGGCCTGGCCGAGGCCGGCCTGCCCGGCCTGCTGGTGCCCGACGCGAAGGCGGCGCTGGGTCTGCTGTCGCAGGCCTGGCGCGAGCAGCACCACCTGCCGGTGATCGCGGTCACCGGCAGCAACGGCAAGACCACGGTGACGCAGATGATCGCGTCCATCCTGCGCGCCTGGCTGGGCGAGGCGGCGATGCTCGCGACCGAGGGCAACTTCAACAACGACATCGGCGTGCCGCTGACGCTGCTGCGGCTGCGCCAGGACGAGTCCGTCTGGCACCGCGCGGCGGTGGTCGAGCTCGGCATGAACCATCCGGGCGAGATCGCCCCGCTGGCCGCGATGACGCAGCCAACGGTGGCGCTGGTCAACAACGCGCAGCGCGAGCACCAGGAGTTCATGCACACCGTCGAGGCGGTGGCGCGCGAGAACGGCGCCGTGATCGGCGCGCTGGGCGCCGCGGGTGTCGCGGTGTTCCCGGCCGAGGATCCCTGCGCTCCGGTCTGGCAGGAACTGGCCGCCGGCCGCGCGATGCTGACGTTCGCGCTGCAGGGCCAGGCCGACGTGATGGCGCGCGCGCAATGGGTCGCGCCGACCGACGCGAGCGCGGCGCAGGGCGCCGCCGGCCACTGGGCGATCGAGGTGCTGACGCCGGCCGGGACCATCCCGGTCGCGCTGGCGATGGCCGGGCAGCACAACGTGCGCAATGCGCTGGCCGCCGCGGCCTGCACGCTGGCCGCGGGCGCGCCGCTGGCGGCGATCCGCGAGGGCCTGCAGGCCTTCAAGGCGGTCAAGGGCCGCTCGGCGCTGCAGACGGCGCTGTGGCAGGGCCGCCGCGTCACGCTGATCGACGACAGCTACAACGCCAATCCCGACAGCGTGCGCGCCGCCATCGACGTGCTGGCCGAGCTGCCCGGCCCGTCCTGGCTGGTGCTGGGCGACATGGGCGAGGTCGGCGAGCAGGGCCCGGAATTCCATCGCGAGGTCGGCGCGCACGCCGCCGGCCAGGGCCTGGCCGCGCTGTGGACGGCCGGTGCCGCAGCCCGCGAGGCTGCGTCGGCCTATGGCGCGGGCGCCCGGGCGTTCGACAGCGTCGGCGAGCTGATCGCCGCGCTGAAGGACGCGCCGCAAGTACAGAACATCCTCGTGAAGGGCTCGCGCTTCATGAAGATGGAACAGATCGTGGCCGCCTTGCAGTCCGGCGGCCCAGGAGACCCCCATGCTGCTTAGTCTGGCCCAGTGGCTGCAGACCTATTTCCCTGAACTGGGGTTCCTGCGCGTCTTCCAGTACATCACCTTCCGCGCGGTGATGGCGGCGCTGACCGCGCTGCTGATCGGCCTGGCCTTCGGCCCGTGGGTGATCCGCCGCCTGACCGAGCTCAAGATCGGCCAGCCGATCCGCGAGTACGGCGTGCAGCAGCACCTGGCCAAGAGCGGCACCCCGACCATGGGCGGCGTGCTGGTGCTGATCGGCATCGGCGTGTCGACGCTGCTGTGGTTCGACTGGTCCAACCGCTTCGTCTGGGTGGTGATGCTGGTGACCATGGGCTTCGGGCTGATTGGCTGGGTCGACGACTACCGCAAGGTCGTCAACAAGGACCCCGAGGGCATGCGCTCGCGCGAGAAGTTCCTGTGGCAGTCCATCATCGGCCTGATCGCCGCGATCTATCTGGCGTTCAGCGTCTCGGAGACCAGCTTCCTCGGGGTGGTGCAGCTGTTCTTCCGCTGGGTCACGAGCGGCTTCTCGACCGAGCTGCCGCCCAAGGCCGACCTGATGCTGCCGTTCTTCAAGTCGATCAGCTATCCGCTGGGCGTGTTCGGCTTCATCGGCCTGTCCTACCTCGTGATCGTGGGCACCAGCAACGCGGTGAACTTCACCGATGGCCTGGACGGCCTGGCGATCATGCCGGTGGTGATGGTGGGCTCGGCGCTGGGTGTCTTCGCCTACGTGACCGGCTCGTCGGTCTACAGCCGCTACCTGCTGTTCCCCTACATCCCTGGCGCCGGCGAGCTGCTGATCTTCTTCGCCGCGCTCGCGGGCGCGGGCCTGGCCTTCCTGTGGTTCAACGCGCATCCGGCCCAGGTCTTCATGGGCGACGTCGGCGCGCTGGCGCTGGGCGGCGGGCTGGGCACGCTGGCCGTGATCACGCGCCAGGAGATCGTGCTGGGCATCATGGGCGGCGTCTTCGTCGCCGAGGTGCTGTCGGTGATGCTGCAGGTGACCTGGTTCAAGTACACGAAGAAGAAGTACGGCGAGGGCCGGCGCATCTTCAAGATGGCGCCGCTGCACCACCACTTCGAGAAGTCGGGCTGGAAGGAGACGCAGGTCGTCATCCGCTTCTGGATCATCACGATGCTGCTGTGCCTGGTCGGCCTGGCCAGCCTGAAGCTGCGTTGAACGGGGCGAGACGGCGATGACCCCGATCCAGTTCCCCTCGCTCTACCAGGACCGGCACGCGCTCGTGCTGGGGCTGGGGGATTCCGGGCTCGCGATGGCGGCCTGGGCCGCGCGCCTGGGCGCGCGGGTGACCGTGTGGGACAGCCGCGAACAGCCGCCGCAGCTCGCCGCGCTGCGCGAGCGGCTGCCCGAGGCCGCGTTCGCGCATGGCGAGTTCACGCCGGAGCTGCTGGCCGCGATCGATCACAGCTGGGTGCTGCTCAAGAGCCCCGGCTTGTCGCCGCTGGATGCGCGGCTCAAGCCGCTGCTCGCGCGCGCCGAGGAGATCGGCCTGCGCGTGCGCGGCGAGCTGGAGCTGTTCGCGCAGGCGCTGGCCGAGCTCAAGACGCTGTACCGCTACGAGCCGGGCGTGCTCGCGATCACCGGCACCAACGGCAAGACCACGACCACCAGCATGACCGCGCTGCTGGTCGAGCGCGCCGGCCGCCGGGTCGCGATGGCCGGCAACATCGGCCCGACGCTGCTGGGCACCTTGAGCGACGCGCTCGACAAGGAGCCGATGCCGCAGCCGAAAGACGCGGAGATCGAGGCCGTCGTCGACCTCGCGGTCGAGGCGGTGACCGCGGCCGAGGGCGAGGAAGCGCCCGAGGTGCCGAATGCCGAGGCGCTGCTGGCGCCGGTCGACGCGTCCGCGGAGCTCGATGCGAACGCACCGGCTGAAGCCTCCGGCGACGCGCCGCTCGACGTGTCAAGCGAAGCCTCGACTGAAGCGTCGGTTGAAACGTCGGTTGAAGCGCCGACCGACGCGTCGATGGCAGCGCCTGTCGAGGCCGCTGCTGGATCGCTCGCCGCGCGGGCGCCGGTGGACGACCGCAGCGCGCTCGAGACCGTGGCCGAACTGCTCGACGAGCAGCCGCTGCCGATCAAGCCGCCACCGCCCAAGCCGGCGGAATTCGAGGTGCTGCCGCAGGTCTGGGTGCTGGAGCTGTCGAGCTTCCAGCTGGACGGCGTGAAGGGCTTCGAGCCCAGCGCCGGCGCGGTGCTCAACATCACGCAGGACCACCTGGACTGGCATGGCGACATGCCCGCCTATGCGCGCGCCAAGGGTCGCGTCTTCGGCGAGCACGGCGTGCTGGTGATCAACCGCGACGATCCGGAAGTCGAGGCGCTGGTGCCCGCGCCGATCACGGTGAAGCAAGGCCGCGGCCGGCCGGCCAAGCTGGTCGAGCGCGAGGTGGTCCGCTTCGGCCTGGACGCGCCGCGCCGCCCGGGCGACTTCGGCCTGCTGGTCGAGAACGGCATGGCCTGGCTGGTGCGCGCCCGCGAGCAGGAAGAAGAGCTCAAGGGCCTGAAGCGCCGCAAGGACGACGAGGACGAACTGCTGACCCAGCGCCTGATGCCGGCCGACGCGCTGCGCGTGCGCGGCCGTCACAACGCCGCGAACGCGCTGGCGGCGCTGGCGCTGGCCTCATCGATCGGCTGTCCGTTGGCGCCGATGCTGCACGGCCTGCGCGAATACCGCGGCGAGCCACACCGCGTCGAGTTCGTCACCTCGATCAAGGGCGTCGACTTCTACGACGACTCCAAGGGCACCAACGTCGGCGCGACCGTCGCGGCGGTGTCCGGCCTGGGCGCCGACCGCGCGCCGGCCAAGCTGGTCATGATCCTGGGCGGCGATGGCAAGGGACAGGATTTCTCGCCGCTGGCCACGCCGATCGCGCTGCATGCGCGCGCCGTCGCGCTGATCGGGCGCGATGCGCCGCAGATCGAGGCCGCGCTGCGCGACTGCGGCGTCCCGATGCATCGCCACGAGACGCTCGAGGCGGCGACGCATTGGGCGCTCGCGCAGGCGCAGTCCGGCGACAGCGTGCTGCTCAGCCCCGCCTGCGCCAGCCTGGACATGTTCCGCAACTACGCCCATCGCGCCGAGGTGTTCATCACCACCGTGCGCGAGCTGGCCGAAGACGAGGGGCTGATCGGATGAGCGCCGCATCGGTCATGGGCGGACTCGGCGAGCGCGCCCGCGCGCTGCTGTCGCGCCGCGCGGCGTCGCCGGCGGGCGGCGGCGTGGACGTGCCGGTGCGCGACTGGGTCTCGACCTCGGCCGGGCAGCCGACGCGGCTGCTGGGCTTCGACCTGACGCTGATCTGGGTCGTGCTGGCGCTGCTGGCGCTGGGCCTGCTGATGGTCTATTCGGCCTCGATCGCGCTGCCGGACAACCCCAAGTTCGCCAAGTACGCGCCGATGCATTTCTTCGTGCGCCAGAGCCTGTTCATCGGCATCGGCCTGCTGGCCGGCTGGATCACGGTGATGGTGCCGGTGAGCTTCTGGGAGCGGCATGCGCCCAAGCTCTTCGTCATCGCGCTGGCGCTGCTGATGGTGGTGCTGATCCCGCACGTGGGCAAGGGCGTCAACGGCGCGCGCCGCTGGCTGCCGCTGGGCGTCATGAACTTCCAGCCCTCGGAGCTGGCCAAGCTGGCCATCGCGATGTACGCCGCGAACTACATGGTCCGCAAGATGGAGGTCAAGGAGAACTTCGTGCGCGCCGTGTGGCCGATGGCGGCCGCGCTGGCCTTCACCGGCATGCTGCTGCTGGCCGAGCCGGACATGGGCGCCTTCATGGTCATCGCGGCGATCGCGATGGGCATCCTGTTCCTGGGCGGCGTCAACGGCCGCATGTTCTTCCTCAGCGTGGCGGTGCTGATCGGCGCCTTCGTGCTGATGATCACCTTCAGCGATTTCCGGCGCGAGCGGATCTTCGCCTACCTCAATCCGTGGGACGAGAAGTACGCGCAGGGCAAGGCCTACCAGCTGACGCACTCGCTGATCGCCTTCGGCCGCGGCGAGCTCTTCGGCCAGGGGCTGGGGTCCAGCCTGGAGAAGCTGCACTACCTGCCCGAGGCCCACACCGACTTCCTGCTCGCCGTCATCGGCGAGGAGCTGGGCTTCATCGGCGTGGCGGTCGTGATCTTCGCGTTCTTCTGGCTGTCGCGCCGGCTGTTCCACATCGGCCGCCAGGCGGTCGCGCTGGACCGCGTCTTCGCGGGCCTGTATGCGCAGGGCATCGGCATCTGGATGGGCGGCCAGGCCTTCATCAACATGGGCGTGAACCTGGGCGCGCTGCCGACCAAGGGCCTGACGCTGCCGCTGATGAGCTATGGCGGCTCGGCCACCGTCCTCAACTGCGTGGCGCTGGCGATCTGCCTGCGAATCGACATCGAGAACAGACAACTGATGCGGGGAGGGCGGGCATGAGCGCAGCGCAGGGCCGCCCCAAGCAAGCTCACGTCCCCTCGGGGGACCGGACGCGGCTGGCCGCGGACGAGGGGTCCACATGAGCACGCGTCACCTCGTCGTGATGGCGGCCGGAACGGGCGGTCACGTGATCCCCGGACTCGCTGTCGCGGCCGAAATGCAGCGCCGCGGCTGGACCGTGTCCTGGCTCGGCACCGAGGCCGGCATGGAGAACAAGCTCGTGCCGCCGTCGGGCCTGCCGATGGACCGGCTGTCCTTCGCCGGCCTGCGCGGCAAGGGCCTGAAGCACTCGCTGCTGGGCGTCGTGCGCCTGTTCAAGGCCTTCGCGCAGAGCGCCAACATCTTCGCCGCCCGCAAGGCCGACGCGGTGCTGGGCATGGGCGGCTACGTCTGCTTCCCCGGCGGCCTGATGGCCTGGGTGATGCGCAAGCCGCTGATGCTGGTCAACGCCGACGCGGCGCTGCTGCTGTCCAACAAGGCGCTGGCGCCGGTGGCGAAGAAGATCGCCTTCGGTTTCGACGGCCTGGCCGCGGCGCAGCAGCGAAGAAGCGTGGTCACCGGCAATCCGGTGCGCGTGGAGATCGAGGACCTGCCCGCGCCCGAGCTGCGCTTCGCCGGGCGCAACGGCCCGCTGAAAGTGCTGGTGGTCGGCGGCTCGCTGGGCGCGCGCGCGATCAACGACGTGCTGCCGCAGACGCTGGCGCTGTGGGACGCGCACCAGCGGCCGCTGGTGACGCATCAGACCGGCGAGGCCAACTTCCCGCTGGTGCAGGCCGCCTACGCCAAGGCCGGCGTCGAGGCCGAGGTCGTGCCTTTCATCACCGACATGGCCACGCGCCTGGCCGAGGCCGACGTGGTCATCTGCCGCGCCGGCGCGGTGACGGTGTCCGAGCTCTGCGCCGCCGGCGCCGCCAGCATCCTGGTGCCGCTGGTCGTGAGCACGACCTCGCACCAGCGCGACAACGCGCAGTACCTGGCGCAGCACGGCGCCGGCACGCATCTGCCGCAGGGCGAGCTGAACGCGCAGTCGCTGTTCGACCTGCTGCAGCAGCCGCGCGAGCACTGGCTCGCGATGGCGTCCAAGGCGCGCTCGCTGGCGCGTCCGCGGGCGGCCTCGCGCGTGGCCGATGAACTCGAGGCGCTGGTCGCCGCCCGGGACGCGAAGTCGGGCGGCTCCGGCACGGGAGCGCGCGCATGAAGCACGCCCTGCAGCGCATCCATTTCACCGGCATCGGCGGCGCCGGCATGAGCGGCATCGCCGAACTGCTGGCGGCCCAGGGCTATCGCGTCAGCGGCTCCGACCAGGGCGAGGGCGACACCACGCGCCGGTTGCGCGCGCTCGGCGTCGACGTGAAGATCGGCCATGCGGCCGAGCACGTCGGCGACGCGCAGGTGCTGGTCAAGTCCAGCGCCATCAAGGCCGACAACCCCGAGCTGATGGCCGCGCACCAGCATGGCATCCCGGTGCTGCTGCGCGCGCAGATGCTGGCCGAGCTGATGCGCCCGCGCCTGGGCATCGCGGTGGCCGGCACGCATGGCAAGACGACGACGACCTCGCTGCTGACGACGGTGATGCTGGAAGCGGGGCTGGATCCGAGCTACGCGATCGGCGGCCAGCTGCTGTCGTCGGGCGCGAACGCGGCGCTGGGCGCCGGGGCGCACATGGTGGTCGAGGCCGACGAGTCGGACGCCTCCTTCCTGCATCTGCTGCCGCAACTGGCGATCGTCACCAACATCGACGCCGACCACATGGACACCTACGGGCATGACATGGCCCGTCTGCGTCAGGCCTTCGTCGATTTCCTGCATCGCATGCCGTTCTGGGGCGCCGCCGTGCTGTGCGGCGACGACCCCGGCGTGCGCAGCATCGTGCCGATGCTGTCGCGCCCGGTGATCCTGTACGGGCTGGACGAGGGCAACGCGGTGCGCGCGATCGACGTGTCGGCCGAGGCCGGCGGCGGCATGCGCTTCACCGCGCTGCGCCGCGACCGCCAGGGCCGCGAGTTGCCGGCACTACCCGTGCTGCTGCGCCTGAACGGCCGCCACAACGTGCTGAACGCGCTGTCCGTGATCGCGATGGCGATGGAACTGGGCATCGAGGACGCGGCGCTGCTGCGCGCGCTGGCCGGCTTCGGCGGCGTGGGCCGGCGCTTCCAGTCCTACGGCGAGCTGCCGGTCGCCGCCCATGCCGAGGCCGGTGAGGGCGCTGAAGGCGGCGCGGGCGGCGCGGGCACGATGCTGCTCATCGACGACTACGGCCATCACCCGGTCGAGATGCAGGCGGTGCTGACCGCCGCGCGCGGCGCCTATCCGGGCCGCCGTCTGCTGCTGGCCTTCCAGCCGCACCGCTACACGCGCACCCGCGACTGCTTCGACGAGTTCGCCGCCGTGCTCGCGCAGGCCGACGGCGTGCTGCTGACCGAGATCTATGCCGCCAGCGAATCGCCGCTGCCCGGCATCAGCGGCGAGAGCCTGGCGCAGGCGGTGACGGCGCGCGGCACCGCGGCCGGCTACGTCGGCGACTGGCAGCAACTTCCGCAGGCGATCGCCCACCAGGCGCGCGCCGGCGACGTGGTGATCGTGATGGGGGCCGGCTCGATCGCCGCCGTCCCCGCGCGCACCGTGGCCCTCATGACGCAAGCGAAGGGAGTCCGGACATGAGCACGGACCTCAACCCCCCATCCCCCCTCTTCGAGCACCTGGGCATCGCCCGCATCGACGCGCGCGCGCTCGGCAAGGTCGCGGTGCTGTTCGGCGGCGACTCGGCCGAGCGCGAGGTCTCGCTGATGTCGGGCCGCGGCGTGCTGGACGCGCTGCGCGCGGAAGGCGTCGACGCGCACGCCTTCGACCCGGGGGAGCGCAACCTGCTCGAGCTCAAGGCCGAGGGCTTCCAGCGCGCCTTCATCGCGCTGCATGGCCGCCATGGCGAGGACGGCACGGTGCAGGGCGCGCTCGAGCTGATGGGCATCCCCTACACCGGCTCCGGCGTGATGGCCTCGGCCATCGCGATGGACAAGATCACCACCAAGCGGGTCTGGCTGGCCGACCGGCTGTCGACGCCGCGCTGGGTCAGCCTCAAGCGCGACGAGCAGGTGCGCGAGCGCGTGCGCACCGTGCCCGACGAGCTGGGCCTGCCGATCTTCGTCAAGCCGCCGCACGAGGGCTCGTCCATCGGCGCGAGCAAGGTGATGGGCTATTCGGACATGCAGGCGGCCGTCGAGCTGGCCGCGAAGTACGACGCCGAGGTGCTGTGCGAAGAGTTCGTCGATGGCGCCGAGCTGACCTGCCCGGTGCTGGGCGAGGGCGCCGGCGCGATCGCGCTGCCGGTCATCGAGATCCGCGCCGAGGGCGGCAATTACGACTATCAGAACAAGTACTTCACCGACACCACGCAGTACCTCGTCGGTCAGCTGCCGCCTGACGAGCAGACGCGGGTGCAGGACCTGGTGCTGGCGGCCTACCGCTCTCTGGGCGCGCGCGGCTGGGGCCGCGTCGACCTGATGCGCCGCAAGAGCGACGGCCGGCTGTTCCTGCTGGAGATCAACACCTCGCCGGGCATGACCTCCCATTCGCTGGTGCCCAAGGCGGCCGCCGCCGCCGGCATCTCCTATCCCAAGCTGTGCCTGTACCTGCTGTCGCAGGCGCGGCTGGACAGCCAGGCCTGAGCCGCCGCCGACAGCACCTCCGAGCCACCGCCATGGGCGCCATCTTCACCCACACCGCCGCACCGCTGCCGCCGGACATCCGCGTGATGAACGGCGTCGCGGGCTTGCTGCTGGCCGCGTTCGCGCTGGCCGCGGCGGCGGTGGGGCTGCACTGGCTGGCGCGGCAGCCGGCGTTCTCGATCCGCTCGATCACGGTCGAGGGTGACGTCAGCCGCAACAGCAGCGCGTCGCTGCGCGCCAACGCGCTGCCGCGGCTGTCGGGCAACTTCCTGACGATGAACCTGCTGCAGGCGCGCGCCGCCTTCGAGGCCGTGCCCTGGGTGCGGCACGCCGCCGTGCGGCGCGTCTGGCCGCTGCACCTGGTCGTGACGCTCGAGGAACACCGCCCCGCCGCCTATTGGGAAACCAAGGCCGAGAACGCCGACGCCGATTCCGACGCCGTCGTCGATACCCGGCTGGTCAACAGTTTCGGCGAGGTTTTCGAGGCGAATCTGGGCGACGTCGAGGACGAGGACCTGCCGACGCTGGCCGGCCCGGCCAAATCGTCGGCGGCGATGCTGTCGATGTGGCGGCAACTCGATCCGATGACCCACCTGAAACTGGACGAGGGCGTGTCCCGGCTCGATTTGTCGGGGCGCGGGTCCTGGAAGGCCACGCTGGAAAAGGGAGCGGTCGTTGAACTCGGCCGGGGCAGCGAGGCCGAGGTCGTCGCCCGGTATGGGCAATTCATCGCCAGCGTGCCCCGGATCACCGCCCGGTACCGCAGCTCGCTGGTATCGGCCGACCTGCGGCATGAGGCCGGATATGCGGTCCGCCTGGCCGGCGTGACGACGGTTACCAACGCGCCCAAGGGCGCCAAGAAGAATTGAGGACTGGCATGGCCAAGGAATACAAGGATTTGGTCGTCGGGTTGGACATCGGCACCGCCAAGATCATGGCGGTGGTCGCCGAAGTGATGGGCGACGGGCAATTGCGCATCGCCGGCCTGGGCGTGGCGCCCAGCCACGGGCTCAAGCGCGGCGTGGTGGTCAATATCGATGCCACCGTCCAGTCCATCCAGCAGGCGCTGAAAGAGGCCGAAATGATGGCCGACTGCCGCATCTCCCGGGTTTATACGGGGATTACCGGCAGCCATATTCGCGGTCAGAACTCGACCGGCATGGTCATCGTGCGGGACAAGGAAGTCACGCCGGTGGATGTCGCTCGGGTGGTGGAAACCGCCAAGGCGATCAATATTCCGAATGACCAGCGCCTGTTGCTGGTGGAGCCGCAGGAATTCGTCATCGACGGCCATGAGGTCAAGGAACCGATCGGGATGAGCGGCGGCCGCCTGGAAGTGAAGGTCCATATCGTGACCGGCGCCCAGAGCGCGGCGGAGAACATCGTCAAGTGCGTGCGCCGCTGCGGCCTGGAGGTCGAGCAACTGGTGCTCAACCCCAGCGCGTCCAGCCTGGCGGCGCTGACCTCGGACGAGCGCGACCTGGGCGTGGCGCTGGTCGATATCGGCGCCGGCACCACCGACGTGGCGATTTTCACCGGCGGCTCGATCCGTCATACCGCCGTGATTCCCATTGCCGGCGACCTGATTACCAGCGATATCGCGATGGCGCTGCGCACTCCGACCAAGGATGCGGAGGAAATCAAGGTCGAGCATGGCGTGGCCAAGCAATTGCTGGCCGATCCGGCCGACCAGGTCGAAGTGCCGGGTTTGGGCGACCGCGCGCCGCGGATGCTCTCGAAACAGGCGCTGGCGGGGGTCATCGAACCCCGCGTCGAGGAGATTTTCTCGCTCGTCCACCAGGTCATCCGGGAATCGGGCTACGAGGAACTGCTGTCCTCGGGAATCGTCCTGTCGGGCGGTTCGTCGGTCATGCCGGGCATGGTCGAGCTGGCCGAGGACATTTTCCTGAAACCGGTGCGCCGCGGGAATCCGACCTACAACGGCGCGCTCTTCGACATGGTCGCCAATCCCCGCTCGGCGACCGTCATGGGATTGTTGGAAGAAGCGCGGCTATCGCGCACGCGGGGATTCAAGGCGGCGCAGCAGGCGGGGTCGGTGAAGACCTTGTTCGGCCGCGCCAAGGACTGGTTCCTGGGGAATTTCTAAGAAGCTGGAACTCACCGGCTCGGCTTTTCTTTACGACGTTCGAGGGTTTTGCCCCCTAAAAAAGGGCCGATCCCACTTCTATTTTGCTGATGGCAACTGCACAATATGGACAGGAGGTTTGATATGGCGATCGAGATGATCGAAGAGTTTGATCAGGGCACCCAGATCAAGGTGATCGGCGTGGGCGGCGGCGGCGGCAACGCGGTCGAGCACATGATCAGCCAAGGTGTCCAGGGCGTGGAATTCATCGTGGCCAACACGGATGCCCAGGCCCTGAATCGCTCCAAGGCCGATCAACTCCTGCAACTGGGCCATACCGGCCTGGGCGCCGGCGCGAAACCCGAGGTCGGCAAGACCGCGGCCGAGGAAGCGGAAGCCCGCATCCGCGAATCCATCACCGGCGCGCACATGCTGTTCATCACGGCCGGCATGGGCGGCGGCACGGGCACCGGCGCGGCGCCGGTGATCGCGCGCGTGGCCAAGGAGATGGGCATCCTGACCGTCGGCGTGGTGACCAAGCCGTTCGAGTTCGAAGGCAACCGGCGCGGCAAGGCCGCGGACCTGGGCCTGCAGGAGCTCGAGGCCAATGTCGACTCGCTGATCGTGGTGTTGAACGACAAGCTGCTGGAAGTGCTGGGCGACGACGTCACGCAGGACCAGGCCTTCGCGCACGCCAATGACGTGCTGAAGAACGCGGTGGGCGGCATCTCCGACATCATCCACATGCCGGGTCTGGTCAACGTCGACTTCGAAGACGTGAAGACGGTGATGAGCGAGCCGGGCAAGGCGATGATGGGCACGGCCGTCGCGGCGGGTCCGGACCGCGCGACCAAGGCCGCCGAAGGTGCCGTGGCCTGCCCGCTGCTGGAAGGCATCGATCTGTCCGGCGCGCGTGGCGTGCTGGTGTTGATCGCGGCGAGCCGCAACAACTTCAAGCTGGCCGAGAGCCGCAACGCGATGACCGCGATCAAGCGCTATGCCGCTGAAGACGCGCACATCATCTACGGCACTGCCTACGACGAATCGCTGGGCGACCAGTTGCGCGTCACCGTGATCGCGACCGGCCTGAGCCAGCGCGCCGCGGCGCGCCAGCAGCCGCAGTTGGTGGTGCAGCAGCCGCAGCTGCGCACCGGCACCGACAACATGCCGGTGCTGACGCAGCCGGTGGTGATGCCGGGTTCTGCCGCCGCGCAGGGCTCGCCTGCCGCCGCGCCGATGACCGCGTCCGACTTCGGCGGCATGAGCGTGCCCAGTGTCTGGCGCCACGGCCGCACGGCCGCGGCGAAGGTCGAGGCGCTGTCGTCCAACGGCATGGACGAGATCGAGATCCCGGCCTTCCTGCGCAAGCAGGCGGACTGAGACCGAACGCTCACTCGAACGCCATCAGCTTCAAGGCCATGCCCCCGTGCGGGGGGCATGGCCTTTTTTCATTGGCCCTGGGGGGGAGCGCCCCCATCCGGGGGTGTCGCTGTTGCAAATGAACGCTCGTGCGTGTCTGTGAAGTTCGGCACACTGGCGCCCCATCACAAGACAGAGCGGATGCATGGTCCAGGGTGAGGTCGGGATGTCGGCGTCGAGTCGGCCGGCCGCGTGCGCGCGGCTGGCAGGGGAGACCTGTGTGCCGGCGCCGCGGCGTGCCTCGGTGCCGGTGGCGACACTGCTGAGGGCGCTGCTGGCGCTGCTCCTGACGCTGGGGCTGCTGCCGCCGGCGGCGGGGCAGGCGGTTCAGCCGGTTCAGGCCACGCAGGCCGCCACCCAGCCGGCGCCGCAGGCGCAGGTCTCGCGCGCGTCGCCGCTGGGCCCGGCGCGGCCGGTGCCCGATGCTGGCCCGGGCGGTGGCGCGCAGCGCGCGACCGAGGCGGAGGTCGCGACCAGCGACTGGACGCAGGATCAACTCAAGGCCTGGTGGCGCGCGCTGCGCGTCATGGATGGGCGCGATGGCGCGTTGCCGCAGGCGCTGCTGCCGCCGTCGGACGATGCGGCCTGGCACCGCGTGAGCTTGCCCGAGGTGCAGCAGCGCGAGGCGACGGGCACGGCGGGTGACGCGCGTTTCCAGATGCGCTGGTACCGGGTGCGCTATGCCGCGCCGAACGGCCGCTGGCCGACCAGCGTCGCGCTCTACATGCCGCGGCTGGTGGCGCTGGCGGCGGCGGTGCTGGTGAAGACCGACGACGGCTGGCGGCCGGTCTTCGACAACCAGTCCGGCGCGCGCGAGCAATGGGTGCGGCCGCTGTGGGTGGTGCTGCCCTCGGCGCTGACGGAGATCCAGCAGGCGCGGGAGATCGAGGTCGTCATCGCGGTGCCGGTGATGCAGGCGGGCTACTACTCGGTGTCCAGCGTCTGGCTGGGCGCGCGCGAGGACCTGGAGCCGAAGCATGACCGCCGCTGGGTGCTGCAGATCGGCGTGCCGCAGGCGACCGGGCTGACGCTGGTGACGCTGGGGCTGTTCGCGCTGGTGCTGTGGCTCAAGCGGCGCGAGGATCCGGCCTACCTGCTGTTCTCGCTGGCGACGGTGGCCTGGCTGGTGCGCAACCTGCATTACCACCTGGACCTGCCGCGCACGCGGGATGCGCTGGAGTGGTTCTGGTGGGTCACGCATGCGTCGATGGCGTGGGTGATGTTGCTGACCTTCCTCTTCGCGCTGCGTTTCGCGAGACAGCGCTTCGCGCGATTCGAGCGCGGCATGGGGCTGTTCGTGCTGGTGTCGAGCCTGGCGTCGATGCCGATGTGGGGGCGCGGGTTCGACGCGCTGGTGCTGCTGCACATCTGCAACGCGGTGGTGGGGCTGGCGGGGACGGCCTTCGTGGCGAGCATCGCGTGGCGGCAGGGCACGCGCGAGCTGCGCGTGATGGCGGCGGCGCTGGTGATCGGCGTGGTGCTGGGCGTGCACGACCTGGGGCTGCTGGCGGGCTGGTGGTGGCCCGAGCATGTCTACCTGATGCCGTTCGCGACGCTGGTGATCCTGGCGAGCTTCCTGTATGCGGTGCAGTACCGCTACATCGAGGCGCTGCGCGGCGTCGAGCGCGCCAACGAGGAGCTGGCGCAGCGGCTGGACGAGCAGAGCGTGGAGCTGCGCGCGCAGCACGACAAGCTGCGCGAGGCCGAGCGCCAGCAGGCGCTGCTGCTGGAGCGGCAGCGGATCATGCAGGACATGCACGACGGGCTGGGCTCGTCGCTGCTGTCGGCGATGGTGGCGGTGGAGCAGGGCTCGATGCCGCAGGAGCAGGTGGTGGGCGTGCTGCGGGAGTGCGTCGACGACCTGCGGCTGGTGATCGATTCGCTGGAGCCGGTCGGCCACGACCTGGTGTCGCTGCTGGCGACGATGCGCTACCGGCTGGGCAAGCGGCTGCAGCTGGGCGGGCTCAAGCTGGAATGGGACGTGCACGACCTGCCGCCGCTGGACTGGCTGGAGCCGCCGGATGCGCTGCATGTGCTGCGGCTGATGCAGGAGGCGCTGACCAACGCCCTGAAACATGCGCGGGCGACGCGGGTGCGGGTGGTCACGCGCGATCTGGGCCGGCGGGTGGAGATCCGGGTGGAGGACGATGGCGAGGGCTTCGACGTCGGGGCGATCTCGCAGGGGCGGGGGCTGCGCGGGCTGCAGCGTCGGGCCAAGGTGCTGGGCGGGCTGCTGCGGGTGGACAGCAGCCCGGGGCATGGCACGGTGGTGACGCTGCGGCTGCCGGTGGCGCGGGCGGACCGGGAGGCCGTGCTGCAGCAGGGTTGAGTCCGATTTGGGAGAATGCCGCCCATGCTCAAGCAACGCACCATCAAATCGCTGACCCGCGCGGTCGGGGTCGGCATCCACAGCGGCCAGAAGGTGGAGATCACGCTGCGCCCGGCCGCGCCGGGCACCGGCATCGTGTTCCGGCGGGTCGACCTGGCGCAGCCGGTCGACATTCCGGTGAACACGCACAGCGTCTGCGACACGCGCATGGCCACGACGATCAGCCCGAATGGCGATCCGGGCCAGCCCAAGGTGCAGACGATCGAGCATCTGCTGTCGGCCTGCGCGGGGCTGGGCATCGACAACCTGCTGATCGACATCAACGCGGACGAGGTGCCGGTGCTGGATGGCTCGGCGGCGAGCTATGTGTTCCTGCTGCAGAGCGCGGGCATCGAGCTGCAGAACGCGCCCAAGCAGTTCCTGCGGGTGAAGAAGCCGGTGGAGGTGCGCCGCGGCGAGGGCAAGAGCCTGATGTGGGCGAAGCTGGTGCCGCATCACGGCTACACGCTGAGCTTCCAGATCGAGTTCGACAATCCGGCGGTGTCGGCGACGGGGCAGCATTACGTGTTCGACATGGGCAGCGGCCAGTACAAGCGCGAGATCGCGCGGGCGCGCACCTTCGGCATGACCAAGGACATCGAGCTGATGCGCTCGCGCGGGCTGACGCTGGGCGGCAGCATGGACAACGCGATCGTGGTGGACGACTACCGGGTGCTGAACGCCGAGGGGCTGCGCTACGACGACGAGTTCGTGAAGCACAAGATCCTGGACGCGATCGGGGACATGCAGGTGGTGGGGCATCCGCTGCTGGCGGCGTACACGTCGTTCAAGGGCGGGCATGCGCTGAACAACCTGCTGCTGCGCGAGCTGCTGGCGGACGCGGAGGCTTACGAGATCGTGACCTTCGAGGATGAGCGCGACGCGCCGGCGGGGTTCGCCGAGCTGGCGCCGGCGTGGTGAGGCCGTCGGTCGGACCGACGTCTTCCAGCAAAACTGGCTAAAGGCCTACTCACTCGTTTGGAAGATGCACGCGTTCAGGTTTGCATCGGTCATCGAAGCCGGCGAGTGAAATGAGTGCAATGAAGTTGTCCCGCTGACGAACGCCGTCAGGGGACGGAGGCGGACCATGTGGGTTCGCCTCTCCATCCACTGGAGACCTTCATGACTGCATTCATTGCCTATCCGTCCTCTGTTCACGCAGTCGCGGGACGCGACATCGAGACCGAGGAGCCGGTCGGTATTCAAGAATTGACCCCCGAGGAAATCGACCGGGTGCAAGGCGGTGTCCTTGCGGCAGGCGCCGTCGTCGGCGCGGTTGTGGGCGGCTATGCCGCTTGGCATAGCGGCGGGAACGCGGGGCAGATCGCCGCGGGCGCCTTGCTTGGCGGAGTCTCCGGCTTCTACTGTGGCCTCGGCATGTTCGGGGCTGCGGCGGCAACCGGGATCATGTCTTCCTTCGCGGGCGGCGGGGGTCGCTGGACGAGCCGTTGATTCACATGGACCACGTGTCTCTTTCCATCGCCTTCAACAGCGGGATCGCTACCGTCCTGGCCATGAAGTATTGCGAGCACCTCTCCTCTCGAGCGGGGTTGTGGAAGCTCGTCGTGTTCATCGCGACCATCTTCATGGCGAACATGGCGCTCATGCTGGATCGCTTCTCGCTGGAAGAGGCGGCAATGAGGGCCAGCAGCGTCGCGGTCGGCTTCATTGCCGTCGTGTTCGTGATGGCGACCCTCCATGCCCGGCGCCGTGAGCGCCTGAAGGCATCGCGCTGAGCGCGCGATGAACGGTCGGCATGGCGCAACAAGCCATGCCGACCTTGCTTCAGCGTGGATCGGAGAACATCCCGAGCTATCCTTCAAGCAATTGCTACACGCGCGAAGAAATCGTCGCCCAATTCGCGTCTCACGTGGCTGCCCACCCATGCTGATCGTCCGTACCGTCATCGCCCTGCTGCTGGTCGCAGGCCTGCTGTGCTTCGCCGTGTACATCGGCACGAGGCAGCCAGTCTGGCGCCGCAGGGGCATCCTGCTCATCAAGTGGACCGTCATCGCCGGCATCGGATTCTTCGCGGTGCTGATCCTGGAGCGGTTGATCCTGCTGGTGTGAGCGGGGCGCTCATCGAAGCAGGTCGGCCACTCAGATCAACGTCTTGATGGCGTTGAGAGCGACAAGCAGAATCCGTCCTGCCCTTTGTGGCCATTCCCAGCTTCCAGCCCTTCGGGGAACCTTCTGGAAACCCGCCCTTCGAGGCCTTTGGAAGCCCGGTCGAGAGACCGGGCTTCTGTCGTTGGGGACGAGCTTCATCCTTCTTCACCCGTTCGACACCGCTGGGAAGCTTGTCGAACTCAGCATCCTCCAGCGGCCGGTTTTGCTCCGGCCGCCGCACGGGGGGATCTATGCAGAAGATGCTGGCGGCGGCGGTCCGCATCGGCGGTGTTGCGTTTCTCGGGCTGCAGCTCTGTGCGAGCGCGTTGGCGGCGCCTCTGGAGCCCGATATCCAGCGCAAGGTGCGCGAGGCGACTTTCGAGGTCGTCGTGCCCAAGCCGACCGAGGAGTCGATCCGCTACGACAAGCCGTGGCACGAGTTGCTGCCCTTTCAGATGCGCAACGACAAGTACGTGTCGGTCGGCACCGCCTTCGCCATTGGCGACCACCAGTTCGCCACCGCCATGCATGTGCTGATCGCCTCCTTCGGCGATTCGCGCGGCGAGCCGCTGCTGCGTGACGCGGCGGGGAAGCTCTACCCGATCGCGCAGATCACCAAGGGATCCTTCGACCAGGACTTCGCGGTGTTCACGCTGACGGATCCGCCAGATCTCACCGCCGCGCTGGAGCTCAACGAGCGGCCCGCCCTCAACGGGACGGTCTATGCCGTCGGCAACGCGCTCGGCGAAGGCGTCGTCATGCGGGAAGGGAACTACACCTCCGACACGCCGGAGGAGGACAGCGGCCGCTGGTCGTGGATGCGCTTCTCCGCGCCGATCTCGGGCGGCAACAGCGGCGGCCCATTGATCGACGCCTCGGGCCGTGTGATCGGCATCGTGCGGGCGATGCGCACCACCGAGAACACGCTGAACATCGCCGTCCCCATCGCGCTCGTGAAGCGCGCCCGCGACGGCGTGGTGACCGCGGACACGCGCGGCATCACGGGCTTCCCTGTCTTCGACAAGACACGGACGGCGCGGTTCAGGATCGACATTCCCGCGCCCAAGCGATTCGCGGAGCTGTCGCAGGCCTACATGAAGGCGGCGGACGACTTCAATGCCGCCCAACTGCATGACCTGCTTGCCGAGAACGCCAGCGAGATCTTCCCCCGTGGCAGCGGCAGCGATAGGCTGCTGCACGGCCTCTACGAGCGCAGCGCGCCCGGCATCGTCACGCAGAACGGCAATGGCGACTGGGTGATCACGCAGCCGCACTTCACGCGGCTCGACCTTGAACGAGAGGGTTGGCAGGATGCGGCCGATTTCAAGGGATACCTGGTGTTCCACCGGCACAGGCCGGAGGGCATCGACCCGGCGAAGTGGTACTCGGACCCGCGCATGGTCAGGGAGCTGGTGCTCAAGGCGTCGCCGGGCACCATCCATGTCAACGCGGAGACGGTCAAGGTTGTCTCGCTGGGCAGTCCGGATGAGGACAGCCGCTTCACCGATGCGTGGGGCCGGATCTGGCAGGTACGCCTCTGGCATGTGACGACCTGGTTCGGCAGCGACTGGCTCGTGAGCTTCGAGCTGCCGGTGCCCGATGGCTCGGTCGGTTTCGAGGCCCGGGCCGGCGCGCTGGGCCGCAGCAGCCAGATCGACCGGATGAAGCGGATGACCGGCTTCTTCGCGGCGTCCTATGACGGCAAGCTCTCCGACTGGAACCGCTTCCTGCAACAGGGACCCTTGCTGCCCAAGCCGCTGGCGGAGGCGGTGCTGAAGGTGGCGTACGGGCGCAGCTTCGCGTTCGACGACCGTCGTCTGGCGTTCACCTACGGGCCCGAGCTGCAGAAGATCGAGCCGGGCGGCCGGCTGCGGCTGGACCTGGCTTTCCTCCACGAGTCCGGGGGCGATGCGCTTGGCATAGCCGGCGTGGTGGCCTACAACCCCGATGAGAAGACGGAGATCGACGTCTTCCGGCACGGAACGCCCGCGGAGTCCGGCAGCGAGGCGGTGAAGCGCGAGTGGAGCAAGCGGCTGAGGCACGCACATCCCTACGACGGCGTCGCAGTGACCGCGAACGATCGGCAGATCATCAGCGCGATCGCCGGCATCGCGGACGCGCAGCCGGCGCCAGAAGTGCTCTACACCTTCCAGTACCGGGCGGAGCCCGGCACGCCGCAGGACCAGATGAAGGCCAAGCTCGATCTGCTGATGCAGTCGGCGAAGGTCAACGAGCACTGATCTGGCGGGGATTCATCTGGGGCCACGCCCTTCGAGGCCTTTGGAAGCCCGGTCGAGAGACCGGGCTTGTGTCGTTGCAGCGCTGACCATTTCCGCGAGATCAAGCGGGCGGCGTTCTGATTGCCTCTGCACCTTGGATTCGCGTTTCCCCGGTCACCTCAATCTTGCACGCCCGCTAAATTGACCTTCCGATCCGAGAAAAAAACACACGTGGATCGCATCGACCCTCCATGGGTCACATCAGGGGGAGCTCATGACGTCACGGGTCGCCAAGGCGTTGCAGCACAGCTGCATTCTTCGTCATCAGCGTGGTTCGGCGATGCGCATGCCATTGCGATCGTTCTTCACGCTCAAGTGCACGAGCTGGCTTTGAACTAATCCTGCCCGGGGCTGGCACTTGGTGTGTGCAGTCTTCGGGACGGGATTCAAACCAAGCAAGCCGGGCCCATGTTCATACCCTGGGGGAAGCTCCATCGAGCGTCTGATCACGCGGTGACGATTCATCCGCTGTTGGACCACATGACGGATGTCGCGGCGGTCATGGCGCAACTGCTGCATCTGCCAGCCGTCGCGCGTGCGCTCGAAAAGACAGCTGGCCGTCCGCTCATCCCAGCCGACCGCGCGCGACTGGCTGCGCTGACCTTTCTTCACGACATTGGCAAGGCCAATGCCGGATTCCAGGGGCGCTTTTGGCCAGATGCTTCGGATCGACCTGCTGGCTGGCATGTTCCAGCATGTGGACACGGTCCTCAAGGGTGGGCGCTGTTTGCGGGGGCGCTCCACGAAGCAGGGCGCCTCCTGAGCGGCTTGCCGATCGATCAAATGAGCCTCTGGGGTGATGCCTGCCTTCCGTTGATGCATGCCAGCATCAGCCATCATGGGCGGCCGGTCTCGCCAGACGGTACAGAAAGCATCTGGCGACCTGTGCGTGATGCCAGTGTCGTGATCTACGACCCGGCGGAGGCCATCGAGGTGATGGGCCGAGCCATTCTTGCCCAGTATCCGGAGGCGTTTGTGTCGGATGCGCCGCCACTGCCGGACGCCCCTGCCTTCACGCATCTGTTCGCCGGCCTTGTGCAGTTGGCCGATTGGCTTGGCTCCGACACGCGCGACGCCTTCTTCCCCTTCAGTCTTCCGGGCGAGCGACGGGAAGAGATCGCGCCCGGACGCGCCCGCCATGCGTTGAAGACGATCGGGTTGGACGTAGGCGAAGCTGAGGAGCGTAGACGTCGCACTCGGGCGGACTTTGCCGATGCCTTCGGCGTCGCCGAGCCGCGACCGATGCAGATTGCCATGGCGGCTGAGGACCTCGGCCAGGTGGTGGTGCTGGAAGCCGAGACTGGCAGCGGAAAGACCGAGGCAGCGCTGTGGAGGTTTCTGCACTTGTGGCGTGCAGGCCAAGTGGACAGCCTCTATTTCGCGTTGCCGACGCGAGTGGCGGCAACGCAGTTGCATGAGCGGGTCCAGGACTTTGTTCGGCGTGTGTGGGGCACGGAAGCTCCCGTTGTCGTGCGCGCACTGCCTGGTTATGTCGCCGCGGATGGGCAGTCCTATGAGCCTCTGCCAGGATTCGGAGTCCTTTGGCATGACGCCCCAGGGGATGCCGAGGCTGACCGTCGTTGGGCCGCCGAGTCTCCTAAGCGCTACTTGGCTGCGACCGTCGCGGTCGGCACCGTGGACCAGGCCTTGTTGGGAGCCCTGCAGATCAAGCATGCGCATCTGCGGCAGGCCATGCTGGCGCGGAGCCTGCTGGTGATCGATGAAGTGCATGCCTCCGATGCCTACATGACTCGACTCTCGGCGCACTTGTTACGCGCGCATGCGGCTTGCGGCGGACAAGCCCTCCTGTTGTCCGCCACGCTGGGGGCTGTGGCTCGGAGTCAGTACCTGAGCATCGGCGTGATGCGCGCTGAGCCTGTACCGCCATTGGCACAAGCACAGACGCTCCCCTATCCCGCCATTAGTAGTCGCGACATCGCCGGTCTGAAATTGAGACCGGTGGCCGGAAATCCGCGGCACAAGACGGTGCGTTGGCAAGCAGTTGACGCGATCGATGAACCCGACCGCGTGGCACTGCTTGCCGTGGAGGCAGCGGCGCGGGGCGCTCGCGTCCTGGTGGTGCGCAACACCGTACCTGCCGCCGTCGCGACCTTGTGCGCGGTAGAGGCGCTGAACGCAGCACGCGGGTTGGATTGCCTGTTCCTGGTGGGTGGTGTGAGCACCTTGCACCACAGCCGATTCAGCAGGCAGGACCGGCCGCTGCTCGATGCCCAGGTGCAGGCGCAGATCGGCAAGCACCGCACGCAGCGAGGCGGTCGCGTCGTCGTCGGAACCCAGACACTGGAACAGAGCCTCGACATCGATGCCGATCTGCTCATTACCGATCTGTGTCCGATGGATGTGCTGTTGCAGCGGCTCGGGCGCCTGCACCGCCATGCGCGTCCCGGCAGTGATGATCCCGGCGACTGTCGGCCTTCCGGTTTTGAGGACGCCCGTGCCTGGATTCTGGTGCCACCGGGGAACGACCTGACACCCATGCTGCGACGCCAACGGCACGGGCTCGGTCCGATCCGTGTGAAAGGGCAGGCCATGTCCGGCGTCTATGTCGACCTGCGGGTGCTCGAGGCGACGCGCCGCCTGATCGCCGCTGCGCCAATGCGCGAGCTCCCTTCCGAGAACCGCCTGCTGGTCGAGCAGGCAACTCACCCCGAGGCCCTGGACGCGATCGCGAAGGAGTTGGGGCCGGAGTGGATGGCTTTTGGTCAGAGCTATGAAGGCATGCTGGCGGCAACCAAGACGGTGGCCAACCTGCACGCGGTGCCTTTCGACAAGACATTTGGTGAGGTGCCATTTCCGGAGAACGAATCGGCAATAGGTAGCCGCCTTGGCGCCGCAGATCGCTTGGTGGTTTTTCCGGAGCCGGTCCCCATGGGGCCATTTGGTCAGCCCGTGGCGCAACTTGCGCTGCGACATCACCTGGTGCCGCACGGCGTGATGCCGGACGCGATGGTCGACAAGGTGCGGCCGTTACCCGGTGAACCAGGCTTCGAATTCCGCTTGGGGGCGGCGGCATACAGGTACAGCCGATTGGGCGTTGAGCGCTTGAGAGAGGCCGAGGGAGAACGGAGCCACCATGCGTGACGAATCACAAGCCGCTGAGTTGCACGGATGTCTTCTGGACGAGCCGATGATCCGTTGGCGTTGCGTCGCCGATGGCGAACTGCACCGGAGCAGCCTGCCGGACTTGATGGCGGCGATGGTGGCCAACGAGGTGCGCGACTTCCCCGCGCTGCGCCCTCACCAGCGCCATCCTTGGCATGCTTTCCTGACCCAGTTGGCGGTCATCGCGCTGTATCGCGCGGGCCAGCCGCAGGTCTGGCTTCGGGCCGACGAATGGCGCCAGGCCCTGCTGGATTTGACGCCAGACGATCCAGACGGTGCGGCGTGGTGCCTGGTAACGCCACAGGAGCGGCCGGCGCTGCTGCAGCCCGCCGTCTCCGGTGAAAGCGTCGCGAGTTGGAAGAACGTGCTGCACGCGGCCGATGAACTCGACATGTTGGTCACCTCCATGAACCACGATGTAAAGGCGGCGCGAGCTCGCCTTGGCGAGGCAGATGACTGGTTGTTCTCGCTCGTCAGTCTGCAGACTCAGGCGGGCTCTCTCGGCGCCGGCAACTATGGAGTCTCACGCATGAATGGTGGCTTTGCCAGCCGACCGGGTGTCGGCGTGGCGATGACGGGGGATTGGGGCCAGCGGTGGTCGGCGGATACGCGCCAGCTTCTGGCGAATCGCGAGCAAATCGTGGATGCCCACGGCTTCACCGCCGAGCAAGGGCACGCGCTCCTGTGGTTGCAGCCGTGGGACGGCGCCACGTCAATCGACATGGCGTCTCTGGATCCCTTCTACATCGAAGTCTGTCGTCGCGTCCGCATGGCTGTCGTCAAAGGGAGATTCACGGCGCGGGTAACCGGCAGCAAGGTTGCGCGCCTTGCGGCAAAGGAACGGAATGGCGTCACGGGTGATGCGTGGACACCGCTGGAGACGACAGTGGGGAAGGCCTTGACTGTCTCCGCGGCAGGTTTCGACTACAGGCTGATGAGCGAGCTGCTCAGCGGTGATCGATTCGCGCACGGAGCGGCCTGGCGGTTTGACGGATGGTCGCAGGAGGTCCGTTTGGAGATCGTGGCGCAGGTCACCGTGCGCGGAAAGGGCAAGACGGAAGGCTTTCACGAGCGTCGCATCCCGGTATCGACGAAGTTGCGCCGATTGCTGGCCGGACCTCAGCGCATGACGGTGGCCGAGATGGCGAAGCAGCGCATTGCCGCGATCGCCGCAGTGCGCAAGTTGCTGTGGGGATCGCTTTGCCTGTTGTTCGCCAATGGTGATGGCGGTGATCGGAACGACAGCATCAGCGATCGAGCCCAGCGCTTCGCGCGACCGTTCGAGCAGCACGAGGATGCGCGCTTCTTTGTCGATCTGACCGCAGAGGTCGAAGCTGAAGATGGCGAGCGTTCAAACCAGAGGGTGCAGTGGTCGCTCGGTCTGGTGGATCGAGCCGAGGCTGTCCTGAAGGAGGCATTCCTTGCAGGGCCGCGCAGCGGCATGCAGCGCTACAAGGCCCAGGCTGCCGCGCTATCGCGCTTTCATGCGGGACTGCGCGGGACGAAGCCCGTCTTGCCAGACCTGGCCAGTCACTATGCCGAGCAACGCGCAGCCCGCGCCGCGCTCCCCGAAGGAGAGCAACATGGATGAACAGTCCAGCACCGTTGCCGAAGCGGTCGCGGATGCGCCGCGCGGCAACGCCTATGGCGCACTGGCCGCTTACGTGAAGCGTGCCGGCGCTGGCGAACGTGCCGCACTGGCCCGGCTCACGCCTGGGTCCCTGCGATCGAACGAAGTGGCGGCGCTGTCGCGCGCCTTGCTGTTCGCCGGTCTTCAGCCGGAGAACTGGCGCGCCGAGACATGGTTGCGGTGGGCGTTGGTGGTGCACGGCATCGCACTTGCGGGCCACGACGGTACCGGCAGGCTGGGCCAGCAACTGGCCCGTGCCGGCGTCGCCGAGTCGCGCGTCACCAAGCTGTTGACGGCTCGTGGCGACGCATTCCGCCAACTTGTCCCGCGAATTCTGCGACTGCTGGCCAGCAAGGGCGTATCGCCAAACTGGTTTGAACTGGGCGAGCTCGTGCTCAAGGAAAGCAGCCAAACCGGCGAAGACCTCGAGCGGGCGGAGCAGTCGCGTCTGCGTATCGCCAGCGCGTACTTCGCGGCGCAAGCCGCCAAGGCGTGACCTCAATCCCGTCGTTGAAGGAGATTCCATGACCCTGCCGCGCTTCATTCAGATCCACACCTTGCATAACTACCCCGCAGCTCTGCTCAACCGTGACGATGCTGGCCTCGCCAAGCGCCTGCCGTACGGCGATGCGATCCGCACACGTATTTCCTCGCAATGCCTGAAGCGGCACTGGCGAGTCGCTGACGACGTGTTCGCATTGAGCCGGCTCGATGTGCCGATGGCTGTGCGCTCGCGCGAGACACCGCGCCTGATACGGGATCGGATGGTTGCGTCCGGCGTGGCCGAGGCACAGGCGCAGGTGGCGGTCGAAGGATTGCGCGCTGCCGGGCTCGTGGACAAGGCCAAGGACCTCAAGGGCAAGGAAGCGCTGGAGACGGGGCAGGCAGTGTTGCTTGGCTATGCGGAGATCGAATATCTGGTGAAGCGGTGCTCGGAACTGGCGGCCGAGCACCAGGAGGAGAAGGCGCTCAAGGCCGCGATCGCGGTCTTCCTCAAGGAAGAGAAAAGG
>Ga0099823_1000109_pt1 | contig 40974 bp, 30 predicted proteins | sample CowpearedBW_FD_76831 | JGI IMG/M metagenome (GOLD analysis project Ga0099823, IMG submission 76831) | Root nodule microbial communities of legume samples collected from California, USA - Cow pea red BW | ecosystem: Host-associated > Plants > Roots > Nodule | place: USA: California | collected...
ATATATAACATAAATCTTACACATAAGATATTTGACATCATTTTTAATCACAAAACTTTAAAGTAATGATGTTATGAGTCTTTATTCTTGTGTGGTATCTAATTTTGTCTATTCTATTTAATGTAGAGCTTCTGACTCAGACTATTTCCAACATAGATACATATTAATTTTAAAATAAATTAAATAAGTTTTATCTAAGTAGATCTCGTTACATTTAACCATAACCGAGAGAAAAATCAGTCACTATTTTTTCTGAAAATATTTTTGATGATTGAAAGTTAGGAATACATGTGTTTTAATTATTTCTTATGGTAAAATTCCTATTCAATATAAAAAATCAATATATCACATTATTTTTTTAAAATTGATATTATATATCCCACACATGTTCAAATACAACATAGTTAAGTATTTTATACATTGATTCTGGTCAATAATTAATGGAAATTTTTTTAAAAAATATATATTTATTCTAGATATCATCTCTATAATTATAAAAACTTGCACGACACAAACAGATAAAAAGCTAAAAATGAAAAAACAGAAAGAAAAGGTTAGTATATGTTAAAAAAACTTGTACAAATAACATTTTTATGAAGTTTTAGTCCCTCCATTTATCATGTTAGGAAAAACTTGTACAAATAACATTAGATATATTTCATTATTTCATACTCTTCTATGAAGAAAAAAGTTCGACCTTATTCATATTTTTATATTCAATTAGTATAAAGTCTATTCATCATTATTTTCATTAGGTAATGGATATACTTGAACATGGGTCTATATCCGGTTTTTTATTATTTTAATATCATTTAGTTAATTTTAAAAAAATTAAAAATTAAAAAAATATATAATATTATCAAATATTTAAATGTATTTTATAATTATTAATATTATAAAATTAGAAAAAAAATTAAATATATCTTAAATTAGAATAAAAATAAACTTTTATAACAATCAAAATATTTATTAATTTTGTAATCGATAAATCAGAGTACAAAAGCAATTATATACCCACATTTTTTTTTAATTCTTATTATATCACTTTTTTTTTCTCTGTGTAAATGATTAAATAGAATGTTATCAAATACTTTTATCTTAAATTAGGGTAATGATATACGTTGATTTCCCTTTACTTATTAAAAAAATTATTTTTGATTTATCTATCTTTATCCATAATATTTTATAAATATATACTTTTCTTTTTTAAAAAAAAAAAAAATTGGTTGGTGTTTATCATGTAGTAAGATGAATATTTTAGGTGTCGACACTTTTCATTATGAAATAATTACATCTAGCCTCACTAATTCCTGATTAATATATAGTTGGAAGAAACATAATATGACTGGTTGTTAACAAGAGTCCCACACTAATCATTAATGAGTGTAATTGTGATATGGTTGCATTGCATTTCATGGTCTTCCCTTATGTGAAAACAAGTACCTTTTAATATTATAATATGATGTAAACTTTACTAAAATAAAATAATTAAATATTATATATAATTAATTATTTAACTTTTAAATAATTTATATATTATTATATTTTAGGATTAAATATGTTTTTAATCACTAAACTTTGACAAAAATTTAAAATTCATTTAATTTGTCAATTTTTGTTATTTTTTGGTTCCCAAATCTTAAAAGTGAATAAATATAAAGGGTGTTTGTTTTAAAGTTTGAAATCCTAAATGACACTAAAATAATCCTTGAAAGTTGAACTCGCTCATTGACAAGTTTGTTTCATAATTTGTTGAATATAAAAATAATCGTTACATTCAATGCAACACTGTGGATATTTTTCGTTGAATGATATTATTCGACCAAACTTATGCTGAAAAAAATTATGTTCAACCAAATTTAACTTTTTCAACTTACATTCAAACATACACATGGTCATTATAACTTAACTATATTAAATTTGTATGATATAACTACATTAAATGTGTCATATAATTAATGTTTCATATTTGAGTTGCTTATACAATTTGAATTTGATATGTTTTAACTTAAATATTAATTCAAAATTATGTTTTAACTTATATATTTCATGTCTTAAGTTGGTATAACAAGCTTAATTTCCTATTTAGTAACGATGTAGAGATACTATAGTAAGTAGTTTTTCCTCTTTTTTTTCTTTCAAAATTGAAGACAGTGGCTGTCACTTTCAATGACGTATTCAAATATAAGAGTACAGTAAAAGGTTGGATGATTAATTATGGAACAAGAAACAATGACATGATAAACATCAAGCTTAAAATATTCAAGAAAAAAAATTATATACAGAAGTGAAAATTTATTTTGTATGTGCATTTTACTATTTATTATATTTTAAATTTATGTAAAACTAATTTATTTATTTTCTTATGTCTTATTCTCCCTCAAATAAATATCAAAGATCGATTGTGTTCTCAGCCTTCCTCACATTTCATTTATTTTTCTATAATTTCAAAAAGTCTTTGTTATCTTACTTCTCATTTGTTCTACCTCTAATGAATGACTTCATGCTTGTAATCTTAAATTTATGTCTTCTAAACAATATTTCAAATTTAAATAAAACAACACAAAAATAAATAATATATATACTAATATACATATTAACATATGTAAAATAATAAAAGTCATTACAATAATTAAATTTTAATTAATAAAATATGCGTGTGTTTTCTAGTATATATAAATAGAAATATTGATAAAACATTTTTTTTTTACATTTTCATGCATTATTTGTTAAAAGAAATTATTAATAATTTTGAATATTGTATAATTTATTTCCTATTAAAAAATATGAATTTCCAATTTTTAATAAACTTTAATTAATAGCATAGTACATGTTAAATATATATTAAAAGTTATGCTTTATTTAAGAATTAACATCAAACTATTTTACTGTGATCATTAAAAAAATAATGATTATGTTCATCTTAAAGAACATAAATCATTATTACTTTTCTAAACTATAATATTGATATTAGTATCATACTATTAATAAAATACAACTAATGTAAAAACTTTATTCTCTGAACTACTTAATTGCTTTTAATTCTTTTTCTCCACTCACTGACTTTATGCTATTTTACTTTTCCATATAAATCATAGACAACTTTAATTTATAAATGAATGTTAGTTTACACTCTCCCTTCCCAATGGCCTACAATTATAATGATTAAAAAATTCCACCAAAGAGAAAGCAAAAGTATATGGATTGGCAACATATAAGTCTGAGAATCATTATCTTTGAAACCTTTTTCTTAATTTTATATCTATATTTGTAATCATCTTCACCAAGCTGGCCATGCATTATTTCTTCGTAGTCATAATCATTGGCCTACTAGAGAAAAAAAAAATGTCCTTTCATTATCATAAAACCATTCATTATCATACCATATTAAATTAATAACAGAAATCAAGTTTCCATTTTACTACCTACCATACTCTTTAGAATGATTTACAATAATTTTCATGCAACCACTTCACATAGTTTGGTTCTTCCTTAGCTTACTCAGGGATACGATTAATTCATATAACAGTACTTACTATGTCAATTGTTGGATCGAACTTACTATGTCAATTGTTGGATCGAGCATTTAATATTAGGTTAGAAATTAGAGTTATCTAATTCAGATGTAACTATTTCTATTTAAAGTTAAATATACTTTTGATTCCTCAAATTTCAGTGAATTTTGGAATTAATTCATTTTCAAAACTTTATATCAATTTAGTCATTCATCTTTAGAAATTCGTAAGTTTAGTCTTTCTTACCAAATTTTGTTAAGTTTATTTGACATTTGAAACGTAATTTATGGTAACATTTAAGTTAACATTGAAGCGAAAATGTGTCAAATGGTGTAAACAATTCAAATACTATTATGAAATGCGCTTGAAACCTCAGATAAACTTAACAAAATTTGGTTAAAATGACTAAATTCATCTATTTTTTAATATGAAGGACTAAATTTGTCAAAAGTTTTGAAGAGAGACTAATTCCAAATTTCACTGCAACTTAAGGACTAAAAACATATTTAACCCTTCTATTTAAGAAATGTAACAGTCCAAACGTCACAATTCAATACACTCGACCTCCGTCGTGGGATAATTGATGTCACCCGCTGTTTTAATTCTATTCTTAAACACTTCTTTTGGGAAGCATTATTGAAAGCAGAAAGAATTACTTGAAATTTTGCAGTGGATATGACAATTGTTTATGTAGTACAAGTGATTCAGTATATTTGTTGAAAGGAAGAAAAATATCCATCATGTTCATGACACAGAAAGCAACATGGTTAGATCTTATAATAAAGCATTTCATTTTTTGGCATAATTTGTGAGTGCTCTAGCAGCATTTGCAGAAGATGCTGGATTGATGGATTTCCGAATCTTAGAGACATTCCAAGCAGTGTTAACAGCATGTCCTGCACTTGCAAACACATGCTCAGTAGCCTCTCCTGCTTCTTCCCCAAACCTGTTGCCAAAAACATCCTTTTTAGCTAAGGTTACATTTATGAATCCACAACATAGGTCTTAAACTTAGGTTGTGTTTCTTTTTCCCATTTCAGATGTTCAAAACTAACACCCAGTTTCTCAAGCATATTCAATGATGCAGATATTTTTTAACCCTAACAAAAAAAATTTCAATGCACACTTTTATGTTGGTTGAGATTTACCAAGACTATTAGGCTGATATAGATCATTGCAAGGTTTTCCAAATCTTCTCATAAATGTAGTTGCATTCAATATAGTGTCAAGATTCTTTAAACTCACGAAATTGCGATCATGACTTCAATTTAAAACCTTAAATTGACGTGACAAAATGATGAGTCCAGATTCTGGTTTTTTTTGCCGTCTTCTAATACTAAAAAATACTATGCACTGATATTTTAAATATCTTTTTAGTATATTTTAAAACATTAAAATTAATGGTAATCAATATATTATGAAAATACAGTAAAAAAAACAAAAAACCAAACCAGCAGAAAATTCAAATTTCAAAATGATATAATGTTAAGTTCATTGCAAATTTAAGCAATATAATAATTATAATAATATTACCTGTTAGAAACCATTCTGGTTGCAGCTTTGGAGGTGGCAGAAAAGGTTTGTTTCTCAGCAGCTTCAGCTGCTTCAAAAACTCTATCTGTGATAGAAAAGATCACAAAATATGAGTTCAATTCACATATAAGATATTAATATTACTTTCAATACAAAATTTTAAGATAATGAATTTATAAGTTTTTTACGTTGCTAAACTTTCAAAATTTTACTCGATACGAGACTTAGACTCACACTTAAATTCTAAACTGTCATCTGTTTGAGAAGTGTTACTTACTAACAGCATCAAGGGAAGCCAATAGCACCTCTCCAGGGAGCATGTTTAGGAATGCCTGTCCTGGTTGGGATTTAAGCACAGGAGTCATAACTGATCCACTCATTATTCCAACACCATCAAGCAAAGATTTGGTTAACTTTTCTGTCACATTTGTCAGCTTTCTCACACTATAATACAAACATGAAAAATAATCCAACTTAGTTTGTATACATACCCTCTTAAAAGCTAACACTGTGTATGAAAATGAAAAATTCTTAGTCAATACTCTAATCCTTAGACATGAACTCGTGACATAGTATAACATGTTTCAATACCGTTTGAGGTTTTCGTTCATTCCACTGTTCTTTGTTGCATCATTCTTCTTGTTCATAGTTTTGTTACCACTGCTCTTTTCTGCAGCACCACTTAGGATCGCTTCCCCTCCTTTATGGACCTGATTTTCATAACAAAAGTTTTTTATGAAAAGCTTAATGATTTATTTGGTTCTTTTCAAATGATGGGAAAACTGAAAAGAACAAAGCATACCTCAAATTTTTATTATGTTAGATTATAAAATAATTTGTACCACATCATTTTGTGTGTTTATCTATCTCTGTCTCTTTATATTCCATTTTAAATGTAAGAGAATTTGTCTATTCAAGTTGGCTTATTAATAATCACGTTAAAATATCAACTACTGAACTGATTCTAAATCTAAATTGGTCTCACATGTATGATTCGCTTCATCATAAACTGGTAAAAGTGTATAGATATATATCAGTTATTGTTGAGTAAAAGTGATTTTGCATTCAAACCTCGATTTGACCAAACGTGATGAAGTATCTTAAAAAAAATTGCGATAAATTTTGCATCTAACTTACTTTTAAGGTAAAGAAATTCAAAAGACAATTCCCTTGAATTCATAATTTTTTTTACCAAAACTAGTTCATTCAATCAAAGTCAATGTTTCAAATATTTATTCAAACCAAAACCAGAGCTGTTTTTTCATTGAATGAAAAAATTATACTGAATTATGCTATTAACCTACTATTAAACTAAACCCATTTCAACATAATCATTTCAAATCAAAATCAATCTTAACCATAATGAAATAATTGTTTTGATAAGTTGAAACAAAAATATTAAAAAATGAATTTTAAGTTAAACTCGATCGATATATAAGATGAGATTTGTATTTATTTATATATTTTAAATTAATTTTATTTCTAATCAACGTAAAACAGCACACAAAAAAAAATTTAATAAAATTTTATTGTTATTCATCTGATAAACGAAACTCTGAATCCTAAACCATAAACCATAAATAAAACCTGGTTGGTGTAAGCATTGCTGCACATGAAGATACCCTTAACAATTTGACCAGTTCCTCCTGCAATGGCCCTGGCAAGAAAGTGGTTATAATCTTCAACCCTTGGAGCAAAATCCTCCCAATCAAGGTCACTTTTTCTGCTCTTTTCCAACCCAGAAAAGCAACAATGTTCCTTCAGAAAAGAATCCACCATCCCCATCTTCCCATAACACTCTTCTGGAAAAGTCACACCATAGCTCAGAGGCTCACCACCATCTTTCACCGGCAGAGAGAAGAGGTAGTGAAGACCATCCACCTTCACCACCGGCTCGTCCTTCGTCAATGGCCACTGAACACTGTTTCCAACTTTTACAACCGTTGCCAGTGCCACGTTCTGCTCCATCACCCTCATGATTGTGAAGTGCCCCTGACCCAGTTCAATGGCTTCTCCTTCATCCACCAGATGAACTTTGCATCCTGCGATTTGTAGAACCAGTTCTTGTGTTGGGGTTTTGGGTTTCTGCAACTCTTGAAAACCTGCATGGTGCATGGAGTTTTCGAACTGTGGCTTCTCCTTCGAGGCTTGGCAACCCATCTCTCTCTGTTTTTGCTCTGTTTGCTCTGTTTTTTCTTTGGGGTGTTAATGGAGACAGATTTGTCAACAGAAGGGTTTTTTTTTAACGTTGGAGAATGTCTGCATGTCCTTTGTCGAATGAATTGAAAATGGGATTTGTCGGAGGAAAAACCACTGACATTTGTTCCAATATGTATAAAGTTTTTTACTGAACATAGAAATCGAGATAACGATTAGTTTATAAACTGTTTTTCTCTTAACCTTAGTTATCAAGATACACTTTTCAAAAACAAAATTCTGCATGTGCAGTGACACAGTCTGAGTAAGATGAATCATGATACATTTGTGTAGAAAAATGATTTTTTTAAGAATAAATTTTGACAACTTTTTTTTATAAAGTAATGTCTTTTTAAGTGGTTATTTATTTTTTTATTTTTTCACTTTTCTTTATATTTAAAAATCACTTAAACGATAACATTTCATAATATAAAATAAAATTATTAAAATTTAGTAGTTAAAATAGTATTCTTCATTTACTATATTTATAGAAACTGTTTTAAAATTTGTATCAAGATTGTTTGATTAAGAAATATGGAAAGTGATTGGATTTTTTAGGAGTTTAAGAGAGTGACATTAAGTCCATGAAATAAAAAACTGATATCACTTCTAACTAAAGAAAATCTCAAAAATTATATTTATGAGTTTTTCTTTTATAATATAGTGTTTAATTTTATCATTTTTAATCGATGTAAAATTTAGATTCATGTTTAAATTATTTTTAACAATTTTTTTTTAAGATCAAGTCTCTTTCGTATGATATATTTTTTTCTGAGTATACTGTAACCTTTTACTACTAAAATGATATTTAAGATTTTTTAAGGGTATGACACTTATATTATTCTTAATGTAAATCAACATGAATAAACCATAGAAAATGTGATTATTTAATCATTATAGAAGATATTTGTATGAGTGGGAACCTTTTGTGTTTATAGCTTTATTCTGTTCTCTGTGATCGGTGAAAAATGAAGAATATGGTGTGAAGATAATGTAACTTCTGGTGGAAATGGAATGTGTAAGAAAAAAAAAGAAAAGAAAAAGGAGAGCTTGTTGAACAATCTACAACAGCATCACAACTTGCTACGATACCAAATACCTTACTACAACATGTATTATTCTTTCCTTTGTCAGTGTTCTGAACTTCTGATGTTCTTTTATTCTGTTTTATCAGTTGTGAATGCATTGTCACAGATTCCAGTTTAATCAATGAAGTTAAGTTTAATAATTGTGTTAAATATTGTGTTAAAAATGCTTTTATCCTTTAACTTTACTAAAAATTAGAATTAGTTTCTTTTTGAAACTTTGATCTAATTTAGTTCCTCAATCTTTTCGATACGATGAATTTAATCATTTTAATCAATTTTTGTTAACTTTATTTGAAGTTTCAAACGCATTTTATGATAGTATTTGACTTAATATTGAAGACAAAATGTGTCAAACGATATAAATAACTCAAATACTATATGAAATGTATTTGAAATGTAAAAAAAACTTATCAAAATTTGGTTAAAAAGATTAAATTCATACATTTTTAAAATTTGAAGACTAAATTGGTCTAAAGTTTTAAAAAATGATTAATTCAAATTTTTATTAAAAGTTAGAGAACAAAAACATATTTAACTTTTTTTTATTAGGATAAATATTTTATAACATGTATTTATTGCTATAGTAATCTCAATTAATTCAAACAAAAAAATATGAGAAAATAATTTACACTAGGGTAGAAGCCTACATTAATAGAATATCACAATAAAATATTAACAATATCTTTTTGGCATATCATAAACATTTATATATCACACAAAAACATTAATAGATCTTATTTTTCTAATATATTGTCTAGTTTCATTAAAATGTGTTAAAAAGAAATTTTTTGTCGCACCAATTCTTATTTAATATTTTTATAATTTTCAGTATTTTTAATGAAAAAATATGTATGGTTTACAATCTTATGTAATACAAACATCCTTTTAAGATTCCCTTTTATCTCTATATTTTTTTATTATCACTTATTATACTTTTTTTTTTTTTATTCTTTGCCTTCAATTGCTGTTGCATAATGAATATAATTTTGTTTCTCTGAAAAATACTTTTCTTGTGGTTGGATTTCTAAAGAATGCTTAACTTCAAACATTTCTAAAGAATACTTTATTCTGTATTAAAATTGTAAATCAAAAGCTAAGGTTGATTGAAATTTACGTAGAACTATGTATGTATATGGAAGGCGAATCAAAAAGTTTATTTTTATATTATTGTTTCATTGTATTTAGAGGGAAGGAAAAAAATACTTGCATATATTATATTGGAAATCAAGATTTAGCTATTAGTGCTTTTATTGCAAAAGTTTTTCCATATTTTCAATTTTAGATTATCTGTTGTGTTCAATATATATTTATGGACACTTCACTTATATTGATATTTTAAAATATAATAAAAATAATTTTAAAATATTAACATCAATTTAATATGAATTAATTTTGATTGTATAATTCAGAAATATATTTTAGACGGTGTAATATGAATTAATTTTTGAGTTTACAGATTATATAAAAAATATATTTTTATATGATGTAATCTTAAAATTTAAGAAAAATGTATTTTCGATCCCGTAATCCGAAATATTTTTCATATTTCTAATTTATGCAATTCAAAATCATATTTTAGATTATTTTCAAACAAGATTTTAAATTGTATAATATAAAGTACTTTTTTAGGTCCAAAAACCAATTTTATGTTGTATAATATATAATACAATTGAATTTTACAATATGAAATACAACTTTAAGTTTTGAATTACAACATAAAAAAATTATTGATGATACAAAAAAAAAAAATTATTCTCAACTTATGAACAATTTGAATTTTCCCCACTTGAGGTGCAAGAAGAAGGAATGGAGGTACTAAAAGAAATAATGTCTGCATGAACCCAGATTACTTGAGGCCCTGTATAAGGCCCAACAAAGCAATTTCTCTCTCTTTCCTTTTTTTTTTCTTTTTTCTGTGAGCTGTGTGAGACTGTGTTACTTTATTGTCTTCACTCGCAGCTTGTTCATCATTGGTGAGTGCTGACATTAACATTTTTGCCTACGTTCTTGTTTCTGTTCCTGTTCAATGCTTTCAACTTCTCATTGGTGAATTCGGACTGTGCCATGATTCTGTTTTTTTTTCCCTCTCTCTTCTGCAAGTGCTTGTGACTATTTATGAACACGAAGAGTGCCCAGTATGTTTGCATTAACGCATGCCCTTTTCTTGTTTTCGCCTTTTCAGATTGGATTAAGAGTCAAAGTTTCCGACTTTGAATAATGGTATTGCTGGTTGCACTTGCATTGCTTCTGGGTCTCTTCCTTGCTGTTCTTCTTTTGAACCCACGACACCGCAAATCTGGTTCTGTTCATTATTATGCTGTGATCTATGTCTCGCTATGTGTTTTTGAAATTTTGTGTGCATGTGCTTACTGTGTGTATTTACGTTAATTCTTTGCATCTATTCAGGGCACAAGGGAAAAGCTCAAACCGTTTCAAACAAGGATAAGGTATTTTATTTATTGTAGCTCGGTACTTTTTCTAGCATTTTGTTGTGGATTCTGCTGCTTTTTCCATAGATGATAGATTAGGATAATTAATGAGCTTTGTTCAAGTTACATTTCGGATCTAGTTGAAATTAAGATAAATAAGTATTATAATGTCTTGGTTTCGGTTACTCAAGCACTGGGTGAGGTGGGTTTCTTATGATTTGGTGTCATTGGGTGTTTTGCTCATTGCTCATATCATACTCTGTATGAAGGAAGATTTGTGTTGATGATGACGAAAAGTGCTCGCAAAGTATTCGTTAAAAGTTACATTTATCTTTTCGACCAATAGAAATGTGGCCTGGCTTGTTGTGGGTCCTACAAAGGATTTCACCCAATTACAAGAGTGTGGAAAAGAGTTTCAATGAGAATGGTGTTACATTCCTCCTTGATGATATGACTTTATCTTTTTGGTGGAAGATGTCTTATTTGAGTTGAATACAATGTAAAAGCAAAGACATGACATTTTGGAGGCCTTTTAATCATAATGTGATTCTATGAGTAAAGATCAGAGTTTTCCCAGTTTTTGCTTCAGGATTGAAATTTTGAAATTCAGAGAGGCCCACAAAAGGGGAATTAACATTGGGGGTGCTATTCAGAACCTTTCTTATTGAGTCACCATCTATTCAGCTTAGACTTTCCCTGAAGAAAAATAGGACTCATTTAACATTTTCCTTACCATATTATAGGAGCATGTAGCTAGTTTGGTGAGATAGAAAAATGCTTACTTTGAGCTACATGTTAAACATTGGTCATGGTGAACTAATTTGATTGCACTGGAAGTAAATGTAGCTATTGTTGGGGCTCATACTAACTAGTAAACAAAATTGGGAGGGTTGATTCAAACATAAAACTGTGTTTTTTAGTTGCGTGATAGTTTTGTTATCTAATTGGTATCACGCACTGTATTCTGTATTCTGCTTGTAGGCATCAAAATCCTACAGTAAAACGGAGGTTTCATTGCATAACAAGAGAACAGATTGTTGGATAATCATCAAGAAAAAGGTATGAGCTTTTTATTGATGTTTCACTTTTGGCACCTTATGAATGTGCTACTCCTTTGGTTTAGAACCCAATACTATTTCCATATCAAATCTTATGAGTGTTAATGTGGTTTGAAGTTTGAACCTATAACCTCATACAAAGTATCCAAACCCGTCATCGCTAGCTCAATCATAATGGTTTAACTGAATTAGCTGGTGTTGTTATGATTTGCCATTTTTACCACTTGGACAGATTCATAGTTTGCATTTATTTGGTTTATTCACACTGTAGGTGTATGATGTTACCTCTTATGTGGAAGAACATCCAGGTGGTGATGCCATTCTAGCACATGCTGGAGATGATTCAACTGAAGGATTTTTTGGGTATGCGTTCATTCCTTTTCATGCATTGCGTGCGTATCTGTAATGAAGATATTTGCCTTAATTTATCTATATTTATTATTTGTTTTCTCACTTCACATTTCTTTTTTCTCATATTTGCCTATAGAACATTTCTTCCTTCCTTCTTGGCATGTACCTGGATCAATCATGTTGTATGAACATGTAGAGTTAGATTCATATTATGCATGTCATGAACTGACTGTCATAAAAGCTTAAGCCATTACTTAGGTGAAAGCGCATGAATTGCTTTAGATCTAATAATGTGTATTTCAATATTGAATACAATATAGCGTTTCCTGTTTATTTCATCACATTATCTTGTTAATCTTGGTAGTCTCTGTTGAAGGTTATCTGGTCAATACAAGAGACACTGGTTTTCACTTGTTAATAAATTAATAAACCATGCTAAATAAATATGATTACAGCTACAAACAAAACATCATAGTTGTAACTTTTATGTGTCAAATTCATCATCAACCCATTCCTCATCATGGAAAATAAGTACTTTACATGTTTTTATCTTTGACAGCTCTACCACCTGTTGATCATAAAAGGCTTCTGATATTTTTTTATCAGTTTGCTGCTACCAGTTGTAACTTTTTTTAACATTTGCTTTGCAGACCACAGCACGCAACTCGAGTCTTTGACATGATTGAAGACTTCTACATTGGAGATTTGGAACAATAGCCTAGTCAGTAGTTCTACAATTTTAATGTTCAAGAGATGTATGATTTGAGAATTTCAACATTTTACTCTTTCTTATCTCCCCAAATTTTCACTCCTTGTCTGATCATTCATCTTCATTAGACAGTAATTTAGTTTTGCTGTTGCAATGCATGATTTTGATATAATTGGGCATGAAATCATTTGTATTCTCCTGTCATTGTGAGCGCAGTAAGAGTAAAAACTGAGGCTTCCCCTTCTTTTCATCATTATTTTATCTTAGTTTCTTATCTCTAGCAATTTCCTTTTCCCTGATCTACATTGCTCATTGTTTATTGATATAAATAAATCTCATCATACAAAAATATTAAGCTAAATTAAAATTTTGGTACCTTTATTATGCATGATTTTGTTTTTCTTACTTTATTTTTCAGATTTTAGAAAATCTGCATTTATGGTTTAATCATTAATTTCAGCAGCCAAACTTGAATTTTAAGAATGTCTGGCCCGTGATTTGGATCTGCCCAAATCTTAAAACGGAACATTGTTCAAGGGAAAAGTTACAAAATAATGTACTGCGTGTGTTTGTGAAATGGAATTATAAAGATCGAATGTGAATGCCATATTGTATGTGTTTAGAAATTCTTGGTTGTTCATAAACTGCCCGAGTGAATTTTTACAATGGAGCTGAAAATTACATGGGATTGAATGTATCGTTAAAAATACATGTTTATGGAACAAGGGTTTTGCCTCACAAAAAGAATCGATCAATCAAATATGAATCACTTGGCAATATTAATTGATATGCCAACACCCTTGCTTCAAAAATAGGAGCCATTGTGCCTCAAAATTTGGGGGCAGAGACACAAGACAAAAAAGACAGAAATTGTGTATGCTGAATGAAGCCATTTCTTGATTACTCAGATCTCTTTGATTGACGCCATTGGAACAAGCATTTGGATAAAGAAGTGAGGAATGAGCCTCTTGTAGGCATGCCTTTCCTTCCATACAAATGTTTTCCTCCTAAGTCTGTGAAAACTGGTGCCACATCTTGCCTTTTTGGTATTCTCTCTATCTGAAGAATATGCAGTAAACAAAATTTGGTTAACAAAAAGGAATGCATGGTTCCAACTTTCCCTTCATAATTGATACCATAAAAACATTAAGAATACACTCTTCTGAACACAGTTTATTATCATTAGAAATTTATTGAAGTTCACAAGTTTTACTTCTCATTTAATTAGTTTCATTTATGATTTACTAGTTTGTTATAAAATTTAACAAATAATGAAGAATGTGTTAGTATGTTATGAATGGTTTTCTAGTATAGTAGCATTTGGAATGGAAAGGTCAGGGTAATAATGACAGCATTTTGTGTCAACTTGTAAAGTCAAGCAAAAGTAGAATAAAACCCTGGCCAATTTACCTTGTTGATTTTTCCATCTTTCAAATAGTAGATAATGCCAGACCAATTGATAGATTGGGAAAAATGAGAACGAATTGCAGATAGAGGGTATAGACAGTTATCCACCAGCATTGCAATGAATACCTGCTCAAGAGATATGTTAATTAAATCATACTTTCCCAACTATTATTTCACATTCCGTGGCATCATATTAATTTAATATTCACATATTATAGTGTTCTTTACAACAAGTTCATGCAACCCTTTATTTCATTGCAATGCCTTGTTGAAACGAGTAACATGTCCGAGATAACATCATTAATCCATCAATGTATAAAGCAAACTTGGTGAAACTTTTTTTTTTTTGTGTGTGTGCTTTTGTTTGAGAACCTGAAGAAGAAGTACTTACTTTACACCAATTATAAGAAGCCAAAGAAAGTGGAGGTGCCTCTGGGGACAATATGTTGCAAAGTAGAACTTCTATCCTTGTCAAGTTCCACATTGAGAAAAGCGAAACAAAAGTGCATGTGACTAGGAGCCACACCATGTTTAACCCTGAGGAAAGACAGACCTTAAAAGCTTAAGTTCATCTGAAAAATCAGTTTTCTTTCTCTCACAGAATAGAGGATAAGAAAATGATGGCATAAATAATAACTTAAATCAAGCACCAATATATTATGCAAGTGCATGCTACTTCTCCACTAAAATATTGAGACCAATCACAAGAGTTTCCACCTATCACTTCAAATATTTGGAGAAGTTTCCTTGTTCTGTTTCAGCATCCTGCCCTTTTTCTGCACGTGATACAACACTAATAACAAAGGAAAAAGTAGTGTTCTCACCGATTGAAGAGTAGCTTAATTCTTCAATTGAGTTTCCCCTGGCGTTAAACCTTAGTGCTGCTGCAACATGAATCACTGCCATGCAGTATGGTGCTACAAATGACCATGACAAATAACAGTGAACAGCAAACAATGCACGGTTCATTATTTGGTTGACTCTGGTAACATATGACTCCAGAACAAATGTTTGTTTCCTCAAATAATTCCAGTACCTGCAAAAGTTTGAATGATTAAGGGAGAATATGAGCTGAAACTTTACTTTCAGGACAGAAATAATCACAAACCTTCCAAAATTAAGATCACTTGCAAGGGGATGAGGAAAGACAGCAACCGGTGGAGAACTGATTAGCTTCTTGTGAGCCCCTGAAGAGGACAAAATCATTGCAATTTGAGTGACCATGAAAAAACATTGATTATGACAAAGTGTTAGTCTCAAAGATATACCGGCTATGGCAGCTAGAGTCATGTCATCAGAATATCCACCGTCTCTAAGTCCTGACACTACACCACAGTTATCTTTCCTAAAGTCTTCAGAATGCATCTGGAGGAAAGCTAAACAGTGAGAATGTAAGAATTTCTATGAACTAATGAAAATAAAGGTAGAAGAAGCCACTTGCCATCATGCACCCTCCCCACAAAAAGAATGTTTGTCCACCAGTGGCAAAGCCCATTGAACAAGGCTGTAGAACAAAACAAAAATGGGAACGAGTTGAGTAAGCAAAATAGAACATTTATGTGTTGTGTTCGTGACAGCATTAGTAGAAGTCAAATGATCTGTTGCTAAAATCATAACATGTTTCAAATTAACAATTGTAACAGCTAACTCCAAACAAACCGATGAGGTAATGCTGCAGATATTAGGATATATATATATAAATCCAAAGCAAGTTGTGTACCATATGGTATTCATAGATGCAGTAACTCCCTAGACTTCCAGATGGTAAATCAAGAGGGTATCCGGTTTGAATGAATATCTGTTAAGCATCATAAATTGAAAGAGTGTAGCCAAATAGTTGTAAGCAAGTGTTAACTGAAAGTGTTTGAATTAAATGTGTGAGAAAAGAACCACTAGAAGAAAAGTGTTTGAAGTTGTACATCAGGGTTCTTTTGCATTTCACGAACGAGTGCTCCAATTGATCCAGGATGTAGCCTAACATCATCATCTAAAAACAGCACATACTTGCTGCCTCTGTGCATTGCCTCTACTCCAACCTGTCATAATAGTGAAGTTGGTAAAATGCATAGCAAACTACCAAATTAACAAGAATGAAATTTCTCTGACATTCCATATCAGTAAGTAAATGTAGGTCCTTAGATGTATTTTCTATGCAAGGTTTATATGGATAATATGGTTTTTCAACAACTACACAATCAAACAGCTAAAGATGCATCAGCATGATCATGTATTGAATAACAGCAAAATTTAAGGATGGAAAGAAGTTTCAAAATATACCATGGTCTACTATACATTTGAAAATTACTGGGACAAAGTATAAGAAGAACTCATTACCAACTGATTGTGAATTTTTTGACTACAAGTTGATGACAAACCAGCTACTATAATCCTAGCATCAACAGAACCCTGCAGGCATTAAGCAGTGAGTAAGATGCAGAAAATAACAAAGGCATCAAAAAATTAGAATCAAGTCTTAAAAAGAGTTTTCACGTGTACCCCTAAATCTGCTAATAGTTTTGATACAGCATTGTATGCAGGATCCTCTACACTTTCAACCACCAAAAGAAATTCTAGAGGGCCACCGTAAAGAGATGTTAACTGTAAAACAACATAATTAATCATAACAACGAAACAGTTCCTTTTAAAATGAGAAGCTGGGCAGGGAAAAATGTTCATCATGGAAAAATACTTCATTGGGTCAAGAAGTTGCAGTGGTATGTGTCCTATACCTGAGTCTTCCAGTTATGTAGATTGTGTTCTCCAAATCCTTTAAGGGGCATAATTACTGTTACTCTAGGAAGATCAATCTGATTGGAATGTTCAAGTTCATTAATATCATGACAGAGGAATGCAAAGCTATTGCCATTCCGCATATTCTTCTTTATTCTATTTATTTCTCTGTTCCTGCAAGACAAAAATCACCTCCTCTAAATTTCTTTTGTACACAATGATAATTGAGTTTCCTAATCCTGTTTTACATCTGAGTACCTGACAAATGAAGCACAGGCCCACCCTAAAGCTAGGAGTAAGCAAATTAAACATCCCTACATGATGAAAACTCAAATCAGGTTAGTGTGACAAAGTGCATGGTCTATTTTTTCTTAAGAAACAACAAGTGTGATACAATTTGAAGGAAAAATATGTGAATTAATGGACTAAATGAGTTTCAATTTTCATTTCAAGATCTTCCTAGAACAAACAAGATTGAAGCAAATGAGAACCTGCGCCTGAATGAAAATGGCCAGAGGAGATGAGAAATCTGTGCTGACACGGAAGAGGAAGAAATCGAGAGAGTCTAAGGAAACCATTGTGATTTTTTTTTTTTGGTTTTCTGAATTTTTGTTCCTTGAGGACTCTCCGATTCCTACAACACAAAACACAGGCCGGGGTGTTTTATTTAATGGAATGAGCCTAAGCTATTTCTGTCTCTGCATCATCATTTGCACCACACAACAAAATTAAACACAACACCACTATTTTATTTCTCTCTCTCTCTTTCTGCTATTTTAAGACCCTATCTCATGGGAAAGGGAGAAGTTACCATTGGATTAGTGATTATTAATAGTCTTGGGTATTAGATGTTTCACAATCCTTTTTCAAATTAGTTTCCTTTTCCTACCCAAACTATTCACTAATTAACATGTCATACTATGTCCCTTCTTTTATTAATTGTTTTGCATGCATGCATGCAGGAACATCATTGTTTAACATTGAGAACTGTTAAATATTTCTATCCCTTGAAATAGAAATTTCAAAGCTATGTTTAATTATATTATTTAAATTTACTAATGTTGTATTATAAAATTATATTTATTCTATATATAGTCCTTCAATCATAAGTGAAAACATTTTTTTCAAATTCTTTTCTCTTTCTGGCTAAACTATTCACATCAATAAAACAAATTATAGAACTGTACTTTTCTGTTTTAAGTCCTATCATCGTATTAATAAAACAAATTTCGGATTTTTATTAAAGTAACAGTATGAAAACTATATATATTAAACTAAACTATTCTATTTATTGTAAATAAATTATATAATTAAGAATGATTATGTTTATACTATATGAAGTACTTAAAACTAACTTTCGAATAATTATCTAACCTTGTCATCTACATATTCACCAGTTGATATATTATACTCTACACAATAAATGTGACTATTATATATATTCTCTTCAACTTGTATCATTCTTTATTCATTTACTTAAAATAAGATGAAAATAGACAAATATCATATAATATACACATCTCAAAACATAGAAACTAAATAAATATTACTTCATTACTCAAATGTTTCCCAAGGAAAAATAATGGAGAATTTTTCAACAATAAAATCACTACAACAATGTTTCCGGCACACTACAACAATATTTCTTGAAGATACAGAAGAAAGTAGTTCTCTAGGCTAGTCATAGAACTTGTTCATCATCTTCAGAAGAAACTCGTTCTCTAAGCATAGAAAATTTATCAGGTAAAGTATATAATGGTCCATCACTTGTAGAAGTAGAACCTTGGAATGCAAGTCCTAAGGTGTATCCTAGAGCACGAGCCACTGGAACAGCCACTGCATTCCCAACTTGAATGTACCTATTAACCAAAATATCAAATTATTAAAACAACCTCTAAAAAAAACACACATATCAAACAAATAATGCATTACCTCGCTTTGACTGGTCCACACAACTTGTAAAAATCTGGAAAACCTTGGAGTCGTGCATTTTCACGAATAGTCAACACTCTATCTTGTTCTGGGTGTAAAATTGCCTAAAGAACACAACTTTTATATTCAACAACAGACTATGTAAACAACCATTCTGAATTGCAAATAGATGATAACATACCTGATTGTGAGGCTCTGCTCGTGTCACAACAGTTGGAACTGTTTCATCCCACCATAACCGAGCAAAAGGTCTGAAAAAATCATAGGGCATTATAGTTAATGATTCAAAACTTAATACGAAAACATAAGAAACCTTTCCACGTCAATTTTGTATTGGAATAGCGTGGAATAGAAAAGCAGGATCATAAGGGCTTAAAATCCAAATTGATAAAAAATTACTTACTTTGACGAAGTTCCGTTCACAAAAGACATGGCATAATCGGGAACCTGTAAAGCAATGTTTATAAAGAATTAATTAGGTACTTGATCATTTAAAGGATAACTTTTATTTGACAAATAAAAAAATAAGTACAATGGCTTGTAGAATAAAACATATAATTATTAGAATGGACTCTCGAAAGTCATGTTTACCAATGGTTTTCCGGAATCCAAATAAACACGTTCCACATCAGGATCCCACTCAACCTTGTTATCCGTTCCTACAAGAACACCTGGTAAATCCCTAAAACATGCACCCTGATAACAACAAAAAATACTATTATAGAACTAAACTTAAAAATAAGACTATATAAATAATAATAGATAAATTACAAATGACCATGAACAATACCTTCTTTTGAGGAATCCTACACACTCGCTGATAATCATCCGCATTCAATTCTAAGGGACGATGATCATAAAGCAAATTCTTCGATGATTTTGGTTTGCTTTGAATCCTTAACATTTCTGCATCACACTTAACGCAATCATTCATTGGAAAGTTTATCACATAATCATAAAATATAGTGTCAGAAATATCATAGGTACCTAGTATCAAGCTTATCATAACCATCTAGTCTGTTAACAACTTAGTTACATAGAAAATAATTTGAGAAGCAATAACAACATTTAAAGATATTAACTAATTTTCAAAGAAATTGTTAAGAAATTAAATTTAAGTATAACTCAAACTTTACAAAATTGACTTGTAAAATAAAATTTACACCCACATATATATTGTAAATTAATTTTATCTTTAATTAATGAGACTTACAACACATTTCATCACGCTAAAGCATATTTCACTAAGATGGGCTTTAATTCACACCTCTAATATCATGTTAAAAAATGAATATAAATCTAATTCAACCCCACAAAACTAACTTATAAGATATTACATCTACTTATATATTATGAATTGATATTATCTTTAATCAATGTAAAGCTTCCAACAAAAATTTAAAGTTCTAACGAGGAAAACTCCCCAGGCAGACTTTAATTGAAGTATCATACATACTTTATAGATCATATGCATAAACAAAATAATGTATTACCACTTTTGGTTGATCTAATGAATCGTTGGAACTCTGTTTCAGCAGGTTTGCAATATTTCATTTCATCACGATGTTCATTATTTTGAACCTGAACATTAAAAAAATTTACTACAATAAACTAACACAATAAGAATAGATAAGGGCTTGGGAAAAACCGAAAAAATGACTTTAAAGTATACCGGAGGAAGGTCAGAAATGGCATCTTTTAATAGTAGCTTTTTCTGTAGTTGAACGGTATGTCCTTCGTCGTAGGCTACTGTGTTGGTCTGCAAGCAAGACAGTATCACAAACTTTAATGAATGAGTAGGCAAGTTCAACTAATAGCCTTTAACCAACAATCTATTGCATACCTCAAATTCTACGGGAATAACACCCCTCACAATAACATCATGAGTTGGGAGTGGAAATTGAGGCAATTTCTGCATCACATATATAAATTTATCACAGGCCATTCACCAATACTAAAATTTATTGATAAATAACTAACTATTAATGACCTGAGAAGGTGCAGCCCCCCATAAGAACATGCGCAAACGAAACTGAGGAAGTCCATAAGAGCCTGCAGCCATAATTCCCAGACGCGCTTGATAATTCATTGAAATGAGACGACCCAAAGCATATCTCCCAAGAAAGCCATCCGCAAATTTAACGATATCAACCACATTTTCCATTAATGTAAATTTGGGCTTAAGGTATTGAACAAAATCCATAAAAACAACCATTTGTTTGTTCTTCTCATCATCTAAAGGATTCTCTTTGTTTCTGAACCGGTTGAAACCACTGATACCTTGACAAGGGGGTCCACCACAAATCACATCAACATTTCCCTATTCAACCACAGCACCAATAACATAATTACACCAAACTCAAATACAGCTCTTAAAGAAATAAAGAAATAATACACAAACTGAACTACAACTTACTGGCAAAGGCAATCTATTTGACCTAAAGCCTTGAGTGACAAATTCATTAATTTTGTTCTTACAATGCCTGTTGAAAATATAATATTTAAATTAGTAAATAACCATTGCATATAAGTAATAATGAACACGGTATAGTAGCAAAAGCATTATTAAGAATTATAAATTACTATCATTGACGAAAAAGTAATAAAACAAATTTAAATAGATAGCATTTATCAATACGAACAAGTTTGTAAAATACTTCAACATACTTTAAACCTTCAATTGGTTCCCAAGAATCGGCATCAGACCCATAACCCTTCCAATGAACCTACAAACCAAAATCAATGTAAACAAGCTAAGCAGACACATAAAAGAAGTTACAATTCCAACCTGAGAAGAAAAACTAGTGGCAAAAAGACTACCTTAAAGTACAACCCTTGATCTTTTTTATTATTTGGATCACCATAACAGACAGCAAGGATTTCAGAAACTTCAAATATTTCACCATGTTCACCATCACTTCCATCTTCATCAGTCTCTTCGGCATCATCTTCTTCCACCTCACTAAAAAGATTCACATATTTCTCATGTGACACCTTATTTTCAACTAGATCAAAATAACTACATAATTTTTGCCACTCCTTCAATAATGAAAGAAAACATTCTGCTGATTCATTTCTGACCTGATTTTAGTAAACAGTCAAGATAATCAGTCCAAAATAATAATAAGGAACCCATTCAATCATACAATTTGAAAATAACTCGCGCGTGTGGCTTTTAGCATAGTAAAAACAAGAAAATTAAAATTACCTCAGTCTCAGGGTGATTTAATTTAAGAGACTCACAAGCATGTTTGTTCATGTCTACAGCCCATTTCTGTTGGGACAAAAAGAAGACAATATCAACAACGACACAGCCAAAACAAAAATTCAAAGAATTGTATTAGTAAAAACAAATAAAGAACTCACTGTAACGAGATTCACGCCAGATAAATGTCCACCCAGACACAACCCAGTTGACATTGCTCCACAACCAGAATATAAATCTAGTAGTCTCACCTCCATATCTCTACTCTCATGAGGGAGGGAGGCATCCTTAGATTGGGAGTCTACCTCACACTTTTCAACCCCATTAGTATCGCTGGATATTATAGAACAAATCTCGCTACTAGTTTCATCATTTTCTTTAAATAATAAAAAAAAAAAACATATCAAAAGTGAGATGTCACTCAAAAAATTACTGATATAAATAATTTAATAATTAATTATACAGATAAATAAAATGAAACCTGATGGTAAGTTAATAAAAGTGGAGTATGGCAAAAGATATTGTGTATCACAATAATAATCACAAGAAATGGTTTCCTTCTTCAAATTGAAATCCATCTGCAATTGAATTAAATTATTAAAAAAACAAATAACTAATACTATTAATGATTACAATAAAAAAAAAAAGTGATGAAAAAAATATAGAATCAACCAGCACACGTACATTTAATGGTAATCTAACAATGTTAAGTTTTTCAACTAGACAATCCAACGGGTTGTCATCCTGAACTTCAGAAAAGAAAACTCGCTTTGGTTCAATAAGATATGCCAGTTTTTTAATGACCTGAAAAGTAAAAAGGTATTAAAAGAAATTCATCAGCTAATAATTACAAACAAGTATCACATCAGATCTTAAAACATAAAACAAACTATAACTCACAGTGTCTTTAGCCCGATAATACCATTGTGCGGTGAAGTACATTGATCCATCAATAGCTTCAAATAACTCAACAATTTTACAAATGTAACTGTCTTCCCCTTCATCCGCCTAAATATAAAATAAAAAAGTTTGCAATCGCAACTTAACAATTGTCCAAGAATATATTTAATGGAGAAAAAAACTATAATTCTAAAATCAGTCTGTCTCACTTTAACATGGGCATCATCATAAAGTTTGTATGTTGTAGATCCATCAACCTCAGCACAAGTGTAGTGATGTCGAGCTTGAAGAATCTCCTCATCTTCGTCCTGTTTCCTGTGCGTACAAAATAAAAGCAAAAAGAAGGTTTCAATAGATTTTGAACAAAACCGCAAAGTGGTTTCAATAAAGAGGGAAGCGACTCGTCATAATCAATTAGGCAGTCTCTTAAGTTCAAACATTTAATATACCTGCTTGATCTCGACCCAGTAGACTGTTTCTTTTCCTATCAAAAAAAATTAAGAATATGATTAGGAAACTTCGGAAGTTGTAATAAATGATTCATTATATATACTAAATTTATCCAAGACATACATGCATGAACAAATTGCATAAAACCATATGACAACATTTAAGAAATGAATTTGCATGTATAAGATTGAATCAGAATTCAACACCACAATTCAACAGACTCAGATATTGAAGCGCTAACATTATGTTTTTTTTTTCTTTTTCTTCTTACCTTCTCCTGGTACCGTTTCGGCCAGCGCCTTCTGGCTTCATCAACAGGAACAGGCTCTCCGATGAATCTTGCACTGCACTCTTCCACATCAGGTGTTGCTGGTGTCACATCCATGAAGGTTGATGTCTCTTCTTTGACAGCAGATGAAGGCGCGTCAACAGCTTCAGCCTTAGTTTCACCAGAACCACCACCGGAAGTGACATTCCGAGTAACACGACGCTTGACGGAGGAGACTGGGGAAGGAGAACTGAGAGTGACGGTGGCAGCGGAGGAACGAGTAACACGCTTGACGGAGGAGATTGGAGAAGGAGAAGAGGAAGACCTTGTTTTGCGCTTGGTGGACATGGCTGAAGCGGCGGCGCTGAATTGTGGCAGAAAAAAAAAAACACAGAATAGGGATAGATGTTTGTTAAGTTGTGATTTATTCAGAAATGTGGGACAGTATTAATAAGACTGAAGAATTGGGCGGTGAAATTTTGAAAAGTGAAAATAATGAGCGGGAAGATGAAAATGAGTGTGATGGAATGGCCTCATGCGCATGCCATGCGCAGGTTTGGAAAGAAATTTTTTGACGAATCGACTTGTTCTGTGAGTCTATTGGGTGAAATTGCGGTTAAGCCTCGGTATCCGAACTCAATTCATTAATTCATTAATGATTTTATGTTTTAATTATTTGGTTATATTTGTTTCTGTTTAAAAATATTAAATTAATCCTTTAATAATTTTTTAAAATTTTAATTTAGTCTCGATTTTAAAAATTGATATGATATTTCTTTTTTAAATTTTTTCAAACGGATCTATAATCTTTTATTAAAATTAACATTATCATTATGTTAATTATATGAATAAAACAAATTATCATTCTTAACGATTTCAATTTTAATAAAAATCATTTATTTATTTTAAAAAATTTAACAAAAATGACCTAATTTAATCAATATTTTAAAAATCAAGATTAAATTAAAAATGAAAAAAAAAAACTAATTTGACAATTTTGAAATTATAGTTTCTATTGAAAAAAATCACGATAAAAATCCTGAAACTAATCACCATACAATGATGAACATAGCATCTGTATCTATATTTAAAACAATGATAACATAATTATAAAGTACACAAATTATTTTACTATTTTATCATTAAAAGGATTTTTAAATTACAATACAAAATTCATATAATAAATAATAATAAATAAATAAATAAAGTACAGTAAAAAAAACAAAACAAAAAAAACAGAAGCTACCTAATAGTGAAAAGAGTCTTTCATGAAAACATTAAAAAATAAATGTTCACATTTGTGCATAAAATTACATTTTTTTGATTGCAACATAATTTCAATACAAAGACATACAAGTAAGGGATGGACTCTTCTTGCTCTATTTGGTTTCAGTGACAGAAACCCAACATGCGGAAATCTATAAAGAAAGTTAAAATTTTAATATAGAGAAACACATTACTGTTGAAAACTTTATTTCAGAAGAAAGAAATTAAACATAATAAAATATATTGTATATACCCATGCAAAAAATATATTAGATCGATTCTAAAACACTAAAACGTGTATTAAATTGGTTCATGAATCAATTTAATATGAGACGTAGTATATTTGTAACTTATTAAATTGATTACATGCAACCGACCTAATGTATTAATAGTAGATATTTTCTTATATGTGACCTAATGCAACCCAACATTTTCTAATGCACTAGAACGTGAATGTATCGCGATCAATTAGTTTAGATCGGCTGTGGTCTATTCAATCTAACAGATTGCGCACCTTTTAAAAAAGAAACAACAAGTATTAGATCGGTTATGGCCTTAACCGATCTAATATATTAGATCGGTTAAGGCCATAACCGATCTAATACTTGCTTTTTTTTTTAAGTGCGTTTTATAATTGCAACTAACCAAAACTTGTTGCATTCAAAACCAAAACAATACACACAGTGCATATCCAGCAATTTATAGAGTACATAATTAAACAACAATTCAAATCCAACAATGGATTTGACCAAAATATTTTCTAAGTGAAAGAAAACTAATACAACAAAGGAAAATATTTACATATAAACATTTTTATGCTGCGAGAAGTATTTGGCCCATTCAGTCCTTATTAATTTTCTCAGATCCTAATGGTTCAACATTGTTAAAAAACTGTAGTTCAAAGCAATGAATGCAAATTAGTTAAGTATTTGATAAAAACATGTTTCGAAGAGGAGTCTTTTGATTCATTACCTTATCCCAAAAATCTTTCAAAGCAGCACGAGCTATGGTTCACATCCAGTACATGACATAGTATCCACACTCAAAACTTCTTTTCTGCTTATTACACTAAGAAGATCAAATTTATAGTAATTAATATATGACAAAAAGTACAAATCATACAATATAAAGGATGGAAACTTGTACCTTTGGAGAAATCACTTTGAAATTTTGTGATAATGAAGTTGATTTACCACTCAACACATTGTACACATTTAGAGCAAAAGTTAAGTCACTAGTCAGTTACAACATATTTCATGACATAAATAACACATTATAAAGTTACTACGACATACCTTTGTAGTATATCATGGTTGAGGGGATGTGGTTGTGCAATGAGCATAACCAAACTACAGTATTCTTCATTGGACAAATAATCACCAATTGCCAGTGAGACCTAAACAAGAAATATAATTAGTGATTTGAATTAATAATTAATTAATAGCTAAAGTGACTAAGATGAACTTATGCATGAATATAAGGTGCCATGTAAATTCTTTTCTTTGTTTTCTCCATCTAATTTTTAATGTATGTTTGACATTCCATATGTTTATTTCCAGACTTTTGTATATCTTGAGGCTCAAGGAAACCATAGACATCCACATTCCCTGTTTTGGAAACATATTCGTTTACATACCTACATTCAAACCATTGAGTTTAAAGACAATTATTGATTTCACAATATAACATAAAATGTACTCACGATATCCATAGTTGAATAATTGTAATGTTCAGCATCTGATGCCCCTTGGATGATTTCGTACACATCGTTCATATGGACATATAGTGGTATATCACTATTGTCAACACCGAAGACTATTTTATCCCAAGAAATGGCAAATGGTTTTTGAAAAAGATCTCCGACTATGCCAGCCAACTCATGAATTGGACTAAAATTTAGCTTGGGTTGAGGCTGCGAATGGGCCTCAAGGCTAAAAGCACATGCAACTGAGCATTTTTGTCTGCTATGAACCTACAAAATATAATAACAAAGTCAAATACGAAGTTTGTGTTAAATTATGAAGTATATCATTGTAAAGAAGAAAAATATACCTACTTCTTTTTCAAAATAACCTTAACTAGCTATTTAGGCCATGAGATGAATGTTCCTAGTGCCTCTCCCACTATTTTGACCTCCTTTGTGGGCATTGGAACTGGAGTTGTGGCATCTCTAACATCTTCAACTACCACTCTAGCCAAATCATCCGACATTTGCACAGTAAGCATGGTTGATCCCCCTGGATATAATCTTCCAATGGCAACTAAACAAGGAGGGACCTCTCCAACATACAACTTACACTTGTTTGAGATATTCATCTTTATAACCTCTTTTTCATCGTCTTCTTGTACCAGGTTATGTTGTTAAGACATGGACTCCCATCGTTGATCAAATTCATGCCTTAATTCTTCAGCAACTTGTGCCTTTATCGTCTGAGTCAAGTGATCTATCATCTTAGGAGTGATAGGCCCTGTCTGTGTGGTGTTTTGCCGCTGATAACTTCCAAAGTATTATCTCACACCCACACCATAACCAGTAGTACGTACACGACCAGGGTGCTCTTCAGTACCTAGAGCATTGGTCAATATGTCTTAACGACCCTGAGGAACAAAACTTCCTTGTGTACTTTGCTCTACAAGAAAATCCTGTAAAAACAATATGTTACTCACAGCACAAAACATAATAAATTGTTAAGGCATAAAATGTTATTAACTTACAATTCTTTCAGTAGTAATTTTTTATTTCTTATATGTCATTTGCCCTCCTAGTTTAGTACGAGCCAACTTCTATTTCTTATGTCGGCTAAGAGGGGATGGAGGATTGAGCGGTCCTTCATTCGAACTTGTTGAATCCATTTATTGTTTTAGCTTTTCTTCCATTATTCTTTGCTCCAGCAAAAGATATCCTCCACGAGAAAGCCTTTGTGGTGTTTCATTTTTTCTTTGTATAGCTTGTGCTTTCTTTCGCTTTTCTTGTTGAAACAATAATGCATATAAATGGTTAATTTCATTACATATATATTTTTATAATAAAATACTATATAACAATAAAAATAATAAAATATACATCATTATTATTATAATATAAATAACAATCATCTAATTTTATCATTTAAAATATTTGTTTAGTTTATAAAATTTATCGAATCTCTACTTAACTTTCATAATCTTTCATTTCAAATTCATTCATTTATCATTATTTTTCTCTAATCCAAGCAAAACTCACTTCAATTTCTCTTTAAACCTACTAATGCCAAATACATCTTAAAAAGAAACATATACTCAGAAGACGAGATGTGATATTCTCAAACTAGATCTTTAACTTTGATAAAACTAGTTTTTTGAAGCTCCCATTCATTTTTAACCATAAGTAATGAGTCACAAGGATTGCACAGAGTAAAACCTTATACCCACTCTATTGAAGTATGGTAAATCCTTATTGAGGTAGGGTACTCCTTCGAGGTTGTTCAAGAACCCTAACCCTTCTTGGTTCACCAACATCTTCAGGTAACTTGTCCCTTTGTCTTGGCATGTCCTTTGATTCTCTACAATCCTCAGATAAGCTTTGTAAAGTTCCACACATAGATACTAGCGTCGTATGAAGAAGTTGATGCACATTGACCTGTCAAAGGTGTTCGAACAAACAATTCCAAGCTCTAAACCAAGGAGAAAACATTGTAACGTTTTCATGTTTCATATACGTAGTCCAATAATGTGAGCTAGTTTGAATAGAAAATAATGGAATGTCTTCTAACATCACAATACGACGTAAGACATACATTTTTGTACTAATTGAATAAAAAAACAATATCTTTTTTTACCAGTACCATATCCCAAAAGTACACATAAAGCAGACTTAGCTTATAATTTAGTATGCTCAACATGTGGTTTTAAAACAAAACAAGTACATCCAAAAACACACAAAGCAGAGTAATCAGGTGCATGACATACATTTTTTCAAAAGGATATGAATAATGTCTTTTTGAATAGGGATCTACATGAGGAAGTCCACATGATTCCACCACCAGGTGTCTCTCACAAATTTGGTGAAGTTTGCAAACTTCAAAAAGTTCTCTATGGTCTTAAACAAGCACCTCGTGCTTGGTTTCATAAATTTTCTAAACCAATGTATGACGTGTTTTGTTATCCTTATATGTTATATGTTGATGATATGAGTATTACTACTGATGATTTTGATGGAATTACATCTTTGAAAACTACATTGTCCCATCGTTTTGCTATGAAAGATTTGGGTTTACGGCGTTACTTTTTGGGTATTGAGGTTGTTTATTTTCCCAAAGGTTATCTATTGTCTCAATCCAAGTATATTGCTAACTTATTTGAGCGTGTTCGACTTACTAACAACAAGATTGTTGATACTCCTCTTGAGACAAGTGTACGATATTCCTCATTTGATATTGTTCCTTTGACTGATTATACTTTATATCAAACTATTGTTGGAAGTTTGGTTTACTATGACTCGTTGAGACATTACACATGTTATTCATGTTGTTAGTGAGTTTGTTTTAACTCCTACAATAGTTCATTGGGGTGTTATTCTTCATATTCTCAAGTATCTTTGGGTGGTGTATTTTTTTTTTTTTGTTATTCAATTAGATCATGGAAGAGTAAGAAACAAGATGTTACATCTTGATCATCCACAAAAGCTAAGTATTGTGCTATGACTTTGACTACTTGTGAGGTTATTTTGTTGCGTTTGTTACTTGCAAATTTAGGTGTTTTTTTTAAGATCCTACATATCTACATTGTGACAATAAAAGTGTTACTCACATTGCTTCCAACTTTCGTTTTTTATTTGACAAACTATCGATGCATTTAGTCGTAGCATTGTAAGTTTGACGGGAATGTTAGCACAGGCTCATGTTTTAAACCCATTTAGTTTTAGCTCTTAGGGTTAGCCTGCCCCGTAAAATAGTAATTAAAATAGTAAAATTATGAATAATGAAAGGTGTATATAATTAAAAATATGGATCGGGCTTGCCTACCCTGCGTTAAAAATGCAAGCTCAAAAGTCTGGTCCGTCCCGCATAAGTTATGGTATGCGAGCATGCGAACCAACCCATTTTTTTTTTTAATTTCTCATGATGAAGCCTTCAATATTCAAGAAATTGGGAAACTTAACAAATTCACAAAATTAAGCAAAGACTCTGAGAAGTTGAATGACAAATTGATAATTCAACATTTTCATTATATTCATATTCGTACTTTGACATAAACAATGTATTATTCAAATTTTAGTACATTCAAAAATACGTAACCTTTGTCTTTTTGACTCATTCAAGAGTTTGGAAGAATCATACAGAAGTCTAAAAGGAAAGTAATAAATATACACTAGTGCAAGATTTTTTTCTTTTTATGTGGGCCGCGAGCCAATCGCACGAGCTACACTTTATGTGAAAAAGGCTTTTGTGAACTAGCAAACTCAATATCGACCCATCTCCGCATTTTTTTTTTTGCGGGCTTGCTGAATGACCCATCAGACCAAACCTTCATTGCTACCTCTAATAATTATATATAGTTATAAATAAAATAAATTTAGTTATTGACATAAAAAATAGTATAAATAATATTGTGTATTATGAGCAATTATTTAAATTTGAAAAAGTAGATACTAAAATGATAAAACTAAAGAAATAGATTTTTTATACCTTTATATAAAAACTATATATAAAGACGTTATGTTATATGACCAGGTCCACTAGGCGCAACATTCATAAGCCAAAATAGAGGAAGAACTTTTAATTATGATTTACTATATTTATTATTATATATATAAGATAAGATAATTTATTATGTTATTTTTTCTTTCAACAAAAGAAAATATATTATATGAAAGAACAATTACTCTTATACAAAAATCTATTATGTATATCATGCAAAACTCATGTTTCTTAATATGTGTTTAACAATTTCTGTTTTAATATGCTAAATATAAATACAGAAAGCAGATGTATGTATTTTCTAAACATTTATAAATTATTTCAATTTTAGAAATGGTAATTAAAACAGTAAAATTAGAAAAAAATAAAAGGTGTTTACACTTATAAATATATAATTATAATTAAAATAAATTTAATTATTGAAATAAAATATTATAAATAATTATTTAAATTAAAAAAAATTACTAAAAAAATATTTTCTGTATAACGTTTAACTATTTAAATTTAAAAAATAATTACAAGAATCATAAAACTAAAAAATAACTTCATCAAATATTATAAAATGCAAGACCAAAACTAAACAAAAAAAAAATGTATAAACTTAGGTGTCAAAATCGAAAGACCTGAAAGGAATAGAGTAAGGAAGAAGGAAGGTAGTAAATAAATTGCTTTTCTATTTCTTCTTACTCGACAGAGCAAACCCTAGGCAGAGAGAAATTTCTGCAACACGCACGCGCGTGCACCTCACATACCAAAGCAAACCCTAGATTGACAGAGAAACCCCATGGGAACACCAGAGACGTCTCGGGAACCGTGCCCCGATCGCATCCTCGACGACATCGGCGGCGCGTTTGGCATGGGGGCGGTGGGTGGCTCCGCCTTCCATTTTCTCAAGGGTCTATACAACTCTCCCAAGGGCGATCGCTTCGTCGGCGCCACCCAAGCCGTTCGCCTCAACGCCCCGCGCGTCGGCGGCAGCTTTGCCGTCTGGGGAGGCCTCTTCTCCGCCTTCGACTGCACCATGGTCTACGCGCGACAGAAGGAGGACCCCTGGAACTCCATCGTCGCCGGGGCCGCCACCGGAGGTTTCCTCTCCATGCGCCAGGGCTTCGCCGCCTCCGCTCGTTCCGCCGCCTTCGGTGGCGTCCTCCTCGCCCTCATAGAGGGCGCCGGTATCATGCTCAACAAATTCCTCAGCGCGCAGCAGCCTATGCCCATCATGATAGACGAGCCGCCGCCACCACCACCATCGACGCAGGAGGCAGCGGCGGCGCCGGGGTGGATCGGTGGGTGGTTCGGTGGAGGGAAGAAAGATGAGACTTCCACAGGTTCTGGAAGTGAAACAAAGATTCTTGAGAGTTTTGATGCACCCCCTGTGCCCAATTTTGAATATAAGTAATTATTTAGGTTTGGTCTTTAGGGACATATGATTCGAGTTATGAACTTACTATTGATTTTGTTATTGAACCTCACTTGATGATTGTCTATCATACAATGATTTTGTCACTGGTTTTCCTTCTTTTGTTCTTCTCAGAATAACGTCTAATGTAAGTGTAGTGGTAGGCTTTCATCATATATATCTATGTATTTTTTTTATCTTGGTTTGAATATTTGAAAATTTACGTGATAGAGTTATTAGTGTATGGATGCTGGTCTACTTTGAATATATCATTTAACCAAAAACTATGAACAGATTGAGTGAAAGTTATGAATACCTTCCCACAAATACTCAGAATGGAACGACACATCATTCTTCAATAATATTTGTATGTAGATTTTCTATGGTTTCTTTCATTACTGTGTCCATTATATGTTCTTGGATTTAGGTTTTTTTATCATGGCATGATTCTTGCTAGATTTTTATGTCATGCATGTATTGGTATTTGTTCACGCCTGAAGATACAATCACTGAGACTCTTAAAAGTTTGGTGTGAACTTGAGAGTTCAATGAAATTGTAAGAATGGTGGTTTATCTGAAAATTTTGAAGGTGTCTCCTTTAGCTAGCTGAAAACAGGAGTACCACGCAGATAGAGGGCGCAGTTTTGTGACATTTGTTTGGTTGGCGTAGGATGTTATCCTCTCTATATCTCCACACAGGTTATAAAATACTGTGAATGGATGGATCTTCAACATTTAGTACCAAATTATTTCAAATTGTTTCTTTTATAACTGTATCCACTACATTTTCCTGTTTTTTTATGTGGGTTTTGTCATGATTTGTCTGCTATTATATTTGGATTTCTTTTTCTACTTTGGGGATATTGCTATTTCTTCATGCTCTAGAACTCTCAATGGAGTGAACCCAAGAGTGAAATGAGCTCTAATGTGTGTCTGTTGATATTTAACAAGTGTGTTCTTTATTCTACATTTTTTGGGTTTGGTGCAAGTGGTTTGCTCCTTAGATAGATTCTGCATTGGTTGCATATTTTTCTGGTTACATTGGTCTCTTTGATTGCAGTGCCCATGGTGAATTCACAAGTGTTTGCTTGACACTCTGGTGTTTATGTGATATTGATTTGGTTCAAGGTGCACTGGTTGGATGGTGTTATGAAATTCAGTTGGTTTTATTGCTTTTTTGAGTAATAACACTCACTTTGAATCCTGCAAAGTTTCGCAATTCAATTTGGTTTTGAAATAAAATCACAGAGTTGTTTTCTAAGATTAAAATTGTACAACGATTTAGTCTTTCTCTTACTTTTTCTTATAGTTTTAGTGGTCTTTGTCAAAATAGGAGTAAGTGGATTTAGTTCTTGAAGAAACTATTACTAATCTACATATATATTTACCTTTAATCACTTATAAGATATAGGTAATCACAATTAATGTTATGTTTTGGCAACTTCATGAAATGATTAGCAACATATAATTTTTGTGTATAACTTATTTTTTGAAATTTTAATCATTCATGAAATTAAATTAATTATATTATGTGATTAACCATGAGTAAACGTGGAATGCAAAAAAATGTGTTTGGGATAGTAAGTGTACTCTTGAGTATAACACTTCAGCTTGGTTGGAAAAAATACACGCTTAACTGAATTTTAAACGTTCCTTTTGTAAACTATATAATTAAACTATCTTATTTTGAATTACATTTTAACACCATTCTTGAAAATATTAATATATGAATTGCATATATGCTAGCTTTTTGTTCAATGGAACAAGGAACGTGAAAAGGGTACAGTATTCCCAATCGCTTCTATCTTTTTGTTTTTTTTCAATTATGAATTTATTCTCTTAATAACTAGTTAATTTTATTTTCTCTATAATCCAAGTTACTTAAATACTAAAGAATCTTTGGAGAAAATAATTTTCTGCGATGAATCCAAACTCTAAATCTGATTTACTTGGTGCATTTCTTTCTGCGTGAATCATCTGTTAACAAAGAATTAAAGGGAAACACTTAAAATGTGATAGAATTAACTAGTTATTAACAGCGATCGCTTTTCTGACTGACATTATTATAATTATTTTAATTTTTCACTTTATTTTATATATATATTATGTTATCACATTAATAAAATCATATAAAGTTTTTATTATTTTATTATTTTCTTTATAATCTAAATAATCTTACTTTTCATTTTTTTTTCTTGCCGTTTTTACCAGTGTAATCCGTACTAAAAGATCCATAAATGTTGCAACTTTAAAGTGTATCTTTATAGTAGTCAAAATGCATTTTATAAAATAATCTTTATTGACATCGGTGGTTATAATGTGCACATTGAACATGGTCAAACTTCACTCTCAGTGGCAGAAGAACAATTCAAATATTTGAAAAATTACTCACTTCACTAATCATAAGCTACATAAATACTCAGTTAGGTTGAGTGCAACTATCTTATTCTTCTTATTCACAGAATAAAAGAACAAGTGGAAGAATGTTTCTGCTAATGCTTAGTCACAAATTTCTCTGCACAATAATTACACAACAAATCATAAGCTTTTCATAGATGAATGTTCAGTGTGTACATGGTTTCGACCTCAATCATTCGAAGAATGAACTTCGTCATTTTGTGAGTTATTATTGTGCAAGCAACAACACAACCTGAATCTAAACCAAACAAAATGAACAAGGTTTAGCAATATTTCTACGGCTATGTTTCAATGATAACAGATGTTACAGTGCAATCACAACATTACCCCTACATCATGATTCATGCACAGCACATTTTCCTGGCAAATCATGTTACATTTCTTGACTAATAACTTATTTGAAACTTGTCATCAAATTCTGATTGGTGAAAAGCAAAGTCAAGGTCTTCCATTGAATGGACATTTTATCACTGTCTTTTATGGTTGATTGTGACTTCATGGCCCAACACTTTCCACAGATGCGTGTTGCTTGAGTTGGAAATACAAATAACACACTCAACATGAATAGACCAAAGGATGTAACTACATCAGATGTTTCATTATATGTTAACTTTATTACAAACAAACCAGACACAAGACCTATTTAGCAGAACAATCATCAACATTCAACACTTATCCTATGTTCTATGCATATATATTCAGTGTTCAGTCCAAGCTTATAGTGAAAAAGTCTTCTTTCTCTTCCTTTGCAATTTCAAAAGCACTACACAATTACATGACAATACCATTTTACTACTATCTAACCATCTTCCTATTCCTGAGCTGTGTACACTCTCAGACTCAGCTGCAAGATCAAGAACATGCAGTGTTACTGCGCATAAAGCAGCACCTACAAAATCCTTCATTCCTCAGTCACTGGACCCCTTCAAACACCCTTCACTGCTTCTGGCCAGAGATAACATGCACCAGTGAATCTGTCACTGGATTAACTCTGTCCAAGAGCAGTATCCATCAAACACTTCCAGATTTCATGTGTGACCTCAAAAATCTCACACATGTTGATTTCAGCTTTAATTCCATTCCGGGGGAGTTCCCAACATTTCTCTATAAATGTTCCAAGCTGGTGTCACTCGACCTTGAAGGGAATGAATTTTCTGGTGCCATTCCTAATGACATAGACAAGTTGGTTAACTTGCAGCATCTTAATCTCGGTTCCACCAGCTTCAGTGGTGACATTCCTGCAAGCATTGGAAGGTTGAAGCAACTGAGATTTCTTCAACTTCACTATTGTCTATTCAATGGCACTTTTCCATCTGAGGGTATTGCCAACTTGTTCAATCTTGAGTTCTTGGACATTTCCTCTAACTTAGTGCTTCCTCCTTCAAAGTTCCCATCAGGCCTGACCCAGTTGAAAAAACTGAAGTTTTTGCACATGTACAGTTGCAACTTCTTCGGGGAAATTCCTGATACCATCGGAGAACTTGTGGCTTTGGAGAACTTGGATTTGTCAAAAAGCAATTTCAGTGGACATATTCCCAAAGGCTTGTTCATGCTCAGGAATTTGAGCATACTCTACCTCTTCAATAACAGTCTCTCCGGGGAGATTCCTGGTGAGATTGAAGCATTGAATTTGGTCGAACTCGATCTTGCACAGAACAATCTCGCAGGGAGAATACCTCAAGATTTTGGGAAGCTCCAAAAGCTAGAATGGTTAAGTTTGTCTCTCAATTACTTGTCAGGGGAGATTCCACAAAGCTTAGGCCTTCTTCCATCTCTCAAATATTTTCATATCATATACAACAAGTTTTCAGGTATTCTTCCTCCTGATTTTGGTCGCTACTCTGAGCTCAAAACATTTCTGGTTGCAAATAATAGTTTCAGTGGAAAACTCCCCGAGAACTTATGCTATCATGGTCAGTTACATAATTTATCTGCTTTTTGTAATCATCTGAGTGGGAACTTACCAGAATCACTTGGCCACTGTAGTAGTTTGACTGATGTAAAAATTTACAGCAATGAGTTTTCTGGTAGCATTCCTAGTGGTCTTTGGACTCTCAACTTGTCAGATTTCATGGTGAGCAATAACAAGTTCACTGGTGAGCTTCCTGAGAGATTGTCTCCAACTATTTCACGCTTGGAGATAAGTCACAACCAGTTTTCTGGTAGGATTCCATCTGGGGTATCTTCATGGACTAACATGGTAGTGTTCAAAGCCAGTGAGAACTACCTCAATGGAAGTGTTCCAAACGAGTTAACAAATCTTCCCAAGTTAACAACTCTATTGCTTGATCACAACCACCTCACAGGGCCACTTCCATCAGATATAATATCATGGAAGTCCCTGGAGAATCTAAATTTGAGCTATAACAAACTCTCTGGACAAATCCCAGATGTGATTGGTGAGTTACATGTACTGAATCAGCTTGACCTGTCAGAAAACCAGTTCTCAGGTCAAGTTCCTTCAGTACTTCCTAGACTCACCAATCTCAACCTATCCTCTAATCATCTCACAGGGAAGGTTCCGAATGAGTTTGAAAACTCTGTCTATTCCACCAGCTTTTTGAACAATCCTGGCCTCTGTGCTGATACACCAGTACTGAACCTAAATCTGTGTGATGTTGGTGCTGGCTTTGAAAAACCAACCAAAGGCTCTTCTTGGCCTCTTGCTTTGATTCCGTGTCTGGTGGCAGTAGCATTCTTGTTGGCTTTGCTGATATCAATCTTGATTGTCAAACTTTTCAGAAGAGGGAAACATGTGTTGGATAACTCATGGAAACTCATTTCCTTTCAAAGGTTGAGTTTCACCGAATCAGACATAGTTTCATCCATGACAGAACACAATGTTATTGGAAGTGGTGGATTTGGCACGGTGTACCGTGTCCCTGTTGATGGTTTAGACTATATTGCTGTGAAAAAGATCTCAAGTAACAGAAAGTTAGACCGAAAGCTAGAGAGCTCATTTCGTGCAGAAGTGAAAATACTGAGCAACATTCGTCATAAGAACATTGTGAAGTTGTTGTGTTGCATCTCTAACGAGGATTCCATGCTCCTTGTGTATGAGTATTTGGAAAACCGTAGCTTAGACAGGTGGCTGCACAATAAGGACAAGTCATCAACTGTGTCAGTTTCAGTTGATCATTTTGTGCTTGATTGGCCAAAGAGATTGAAAATTGCCATTGGGGTTGCTCATGGCTTGTGCTACATGCACCATGATTGCTTCCCACCGATTGTTCATAGAGATGTAAAAACAAGCAACATTCTTTTGGATGCTCAGTTCAATGCAAAAGTAGCTGATTTTGGTCTGGCTAGGATGTTAATGAAGCCAGGGGATCTTGCTACCATGTCATCTGTTGTTGGTTCATTTGGCTACATGGCTCCAGGTCAGCATGTTTTTATTCTCTAAACTTTGTACGTAAAATTATAATTTTTCACTATCTTTCGTACAATTTAATCTTCAAACGCTAAAGTTTAATAGATATAGTCCTCATAGTTCAATTCATCAGACTATAACGTTGTCATTGAGTTAAAAAAACTATATTCATAGGAATAAGTTTAATCTGAATGTGATATACAATTTCAGAATATGTTCAAACAACGCGAGTTAGTGAGAAGATTGATGTGTTCAGCTTTGGAGTGGTACTACTGGAGCTGACAACTGGTAAAGAAGCTAATTATGGTGATGAGCACTCTTCTCTTGCAGAGTGGGCATGGCGTCACATTATTGTAGGAAGCAAAATAGAAGAGCTGCTGGACAATGATTTCATGGATCCAAGTTACACAAATGAAATGTGCAGTGTTTTCAAAGTTGGGGTGTTGTGCACTTCTACACTTTCTGCTAATAGACCTTCCATGAAAGAGGTGCTACACATGTTGGTCACCATAGGAGAAGGGTTTGCTTTTGGAGAGGGGAATGTTAGGCACTGTGATGGTGTTCCACTTCTTAAGAATTCAAGATGGGAGTGTAGGGTGAATGATGCTATTGATGATGACAGTGATTAGTGACTAATGAAAAATGAGGGTGTGTTTTTCTGATAAGGGTTAAATATGTTTTTGATCATTTATTTTTTGGTGAATTTTGAAATTAGTCAATTTCAAAACTTTAGTCCTTCGTCTTTATAAATACATGTATTTAGTTCTTTTAATCAAATTTTGGTAGGTTGATTTAACATCTCAAGCTCGCGTTTCATAATAGTGTTTGACTTAACATTAAAGCAAAAATATGTCAAACAATATAAACAACTCAAATACAATCCTGAAATGCGTACGAAACATCAAATAAATCTAACAAATTTTGATTAAAAGGACTAAATCTACATATTTTGAAACATAAAGAACTAAATTGGTCCAAAATTTCAAATGGACTAATTCCAAAATTTACCGAAAGTTAAGGAAGTAATAACATATCTAACCCTTTTGATAATTAAGTTTGAGAGATGTAAAGTCAAAATTGTTTGATCCAAAGAAAGATAGTGAGAAATTTATAAATTTGACATGAAAGTCTATAAAATATTGTAAGTTTTGATATATTATAAATTATTATAAACTTTTAGTACATAAAAGAATTATACTGTAAAATAATAATAATAATTTTATTCAATTAATATCATTTTCCTGTAAATTTTATTATTATAACAAAAGTTGCACTTTTTTTTGGATATTTATAGATAGTTTGCTAGTAATTTGATAATTTAATATAATAATGTGATAGACTGGACAAACAATAATTTTTTTTAGAATATAATTTTAAATAATTCTGTGTTATTTTAAAAGTTAAACTCCTTTAACTGAATAAAAAATTAATTAATAAAATAAAACTTACACTTTTTATATATTAAAATTAGGAATTTTCAACATATTAATTGTTATCCAACTTAATTCAATTTTTTTTTTCATACAAATGAATATTAAAAACATCTCAATGCATTTAATGTTATAAATTAATAATCTAATTTGATTTATATATATTTTATTTATTTAATTAAATTATAATAATTATTAAATAGAGTTCATTTAGTTATTTTTTTAATTTTTTTTTTTGTTAAATTTAGCTTAAAAAAGCTTGTAATTGTCAAAATCTGGTTATCTCTATTTTTTCTTGGTTTACCTTCTTCCACCTTACTCCATCTCTTATCACATTTCTTCACTTTTCTTTCAAATATGAACTTCGTAGAGAAACCCTAATTCAAACCCATTTTTTACTCTCACAATTCAAAATCCTAACATTACGAAAAATGTCATAATCATTAACATATCTTGTGGTGATTTTGTAGGATGTAATGGGAGGTAGAAGGAGAAAGAAAAAAAATAAATAAATTATAATATAGAAGAAATTTTGACATGACATTTCAAAACAAAGTTAACACAACTGACCAAATTGATTATGCTTCACAAATATTAAAATCTTATTAAAAAATATAAAGATAAAAATAAGTTATATGTCTACATATAGAAACAAATTATTAGTTTATCCTTAATTTGTATAATATGCTAGTTTTGTTAAACGAAAAATTAAAGACCATTAATTTGTATAATATGCTAGTTTTATACTGAAAATTGGAAAAATCAAAGCCCTTCCATTTTTTTTCATCTTTAATCAATTCAATCAAAATTATTACGATTTATAATTTAAATTTATCAAAAGACTATTTATTTATAAGCATTCATATTGATAAGTGAAAAATATAGGATTAAATATGTTTTTAGTCCCCCTTCATCTATAAAATTGTGTGACTTTTGTCCTTTTAACCAAATTTTGTTAAGTTTATATGATATTTCAAGCGCATTTCATGATAGTATTTAAGTTGTTTATGTTATGAAATAAAGTGAATAATAGAGAGAATAATAGATAATAGAGAAGAAACAATAGAGAATAGGGAGCAACTCATTTGTGTATTATTATTGATAGGAAGAATCCTATCTATAGATACAATATGTAATCCATAAAGGAAACAAATCAACTTAGTTAATACAAATATTTACCATAAAGATTAAAGAATCATATGACATATGAGTAAATGTATCAAATCAATGGACAATCATTAATTCATAACACTCCCCCTTGAGTGTCCATTGATAAAAGAATGTGCCTCGTTAAAACCTTAATAGGAAAAGCCCTTTGGGATAAAAAAAAAACTAGTGAAGGAAAAAGAGTACAACATTCTGTATTATGTAATACAATATTGTTCATCACATTTCTATTTCTCCCCCTCATGTAAACTTACATCATTAAGGTGACGGAGTCCGAACTTGTGAATCATTTGCTCAAAAGTTCTCCTTGGCAAAAACTTCATAAATGACCTGCCATATTTTCACATGAATAAATTTTTGGATATCTATATCATCCTTTCAATTGAACAATACACTATTGTCTTCATATATGGTTGTTGATTCCATCTTTCTCGGGGATAGTCACAAGTTTCTTGCACATGTTGAATTATAAACC
>Ga0099823_1000110_pt1 | contig 40918 bp, 35 predicted proteins | sample CowpearedBW_FD_76831 | JGI IMG/M metagenome (GOLD analysis project Ga0099823, IMG submission 76831) | Root nodule microbial communities of legume samples collected from California, USA - Cow pea red BW | ecosystem: Host-associated > Plants > Roots > Nodule | place: USA: California | collected...
GCCGAGCGCCGCGCCAGTGGCCGAGGCATTGAAGTCCTGCCGCGCGAGCGAGACCTCGGCGCGCTCGCCAAAGGCCACGGACGCGCCGTAGCCGGACAGGCTGTAGTCCTGCACCGGCAGCCGCGTGAAGTAGGCAGTGGCGCCGGTCTGGCCGCTGGTCGCGTAGCTGCCGGTCAGCGCCCACGGCGACAGACCGCCTCCGGCCGAGCCATCGATGCTGCTGACGCCACCGGTGAGCAGCAGCTTGCCCTGCGCCTGCGCGGCGCAGGCCAGCGGCACGGCCAGAAGCAGGGGCACGATCGCTCGGAGGAGGCGCGGTGTCATGGTGGACAGGGGCGTCGACAAGGCAAGACGAGGGGGCTTCAGCGCAAGGCCCGCCCCCCGCCGGATCTCACCAGGCGCCGGTGTTGGGCATCGAGATCCAGGGCTCGGCCGGCGGCAGCGCCGGTCCATCCTGCAGCAGCTCGATCGAGATGTTGTCGGGCGAGCGCACGAACGCCATGCGGCCGTCTCGCGGCGGGCGGTTGATCGTCACGCCGGCGTCCTTCAGGCGCTGGCACGCCGCGTAGATGTCCGGCACCGCATAAGCGACATGGCCGAAATTGCGGCCGCCGGTGTAAGTCTCGGGATCCCAGTTGTAGGTCAGCTCGATCTGGGCGTCCTCGTCGCCGGGCGCGGCCAGATAGATCAGCGTGAAGCGGCCGGCCTCGTGCTCGCTGCGGCGCACTTCCCGCAGGCCGAGCGCGTCGCGGTAGAACTTCAAGGAGGCGTCGATGTCGGTCACGCGGACCATGGTGTGCAGATACTTCATGAGCGATCGGCGGATGGCGTTGAGGGTGGGGGAAAGGGAGAGAACGAATGCCGCATTGTGGCCGCGCCCGGCGAAATGCGAAGGGCCGGGATCGCTCCCGGCCCTGGTTCACTGGCGCATGACCCTCATCGCGGGCTCAGCTCAACCGCACTTCGATCCTGCGCGGCTGCGCGTGGGCGGCCTTGGGGATGCGCACCCGCAGCACGCCATGCGTCAGCTCCGCGGCGATCTGGTCGGCGTCGAGCTCCTTGCCCAGCGCGAACGCACGGCGATAGAACTGGCGCGAGACCTCGACATGACCGGCCTTCAGGCCGTCGGGCAGGTCGAGCTGGATGTCGCCTTCGATGATCAGGCGGTCGTTGTCGACGCGCAGCTGGAGCTGTTCGCGCGGCACGCCGGGGAGGTCGGCGTAGAGCGTGATGCCTTGCGCGTCCTCGATCACGTCGACGGCGGGCTGGATGGCGTAGTCGTCACGGCGGCGGGCGGCCTGCGCGGACGCGCTGGCCGAGGCGGACACCGCGTCGTCGGCGGCGGGGGTGTGAACGGCGGTCGTGCTCATGATGGGCTTTCGTCTCGAGGGGCGGATCAGTGGATGTCGATGCGGCGCGGCTGCGGCGCGGGACGGCGCTTGACGGTGACGCGCAGCACGCCGTCCTTGTAGGAGGCCGAGACCTGCTCCGGATCGATGTCGTCCGGGAGGCTGACCACGCGGCGGAACTTGCCGGCGAAGCGCTCGCGCTGATGCACCAGTGTCTTGTCGGCGGAGGCGGTGGCCTGTGCGGCGGCATCGGCTTGCGGCGCGGCAGCCTCGGAAGGCTTGGCGGTCAGCGGCGACACGCGCTCGCCGGACAGGCTCAGCACGCCACGGTCCAGATCGACGCCGACAGTGGCGGGATCCAGGCCGGGGGCGAAGGCGTAGACCTCCACCGCTTCGGGCGACAGGCCGACGTTCAGGGCCGGATAGCCGCCGCGAGCAGTGGCGCGGCCAGCGGAGAACTCGAACAGGCTGCTCATCTCGCGCTGGAAGCGGTCGAGGTCGTTGAACAGCTCACGGGCGAACAGGGGACGGGACATGCGGGGCTCCTTGGCTTCCTGCGGTGGGATCGCGGCGGGTCTGTCCGCCATGACTCCCCAGCTAGGAGCGCGAAGCCGTGCTTCAAGATCTTGAAATCAGGGGGGCCGCGTCCCCATATGCCGCGCCCGCGTCCTGCGGCGGGACCGTCTCACTTCAAGCGCAGAACATCCTGCTCGGTCACCGGCGAGGCCTGGTTGCCCCAGCTCTGCCGGATCATGCTGGCCACGGCCGCCATCTCGGCCTCCGACAGCACCTGCCGCAGCGGCGGCATGCCGAAGGGCCGCGGGTGAGCCTTCGTGGCCGGCGCATAGCCGCCGCCGGCCAGCATCTGCAGCACGTTCTGCGGCGCCTCCAGCGTCACCGCGCGGTTGCCCGCCAGCGGCGGATAGGCGGCCTGTCCGCCGATGCGGCGCCCCTGCCCTTGATCGCCATGGCAATCGGCGCAGTACTTCGCATAGACCAGCCGGCCCAGGCCGAGCTGCCCCGGCGGCGCCGGCTTGAACGCCGCCTTCTGCGCTTCCTCGCGCGGCAGACCGCGCAGGTAGGCGGCCATCGCGCGGGCGTCGCCGTCGCTCAGGTGCTGCAGGCTTTCGGCGACGACGTCGGCCATCGGCCCCAGCGCCGCCGCGCGCGGCGACCAGCCGGATTGCAGCCATTGCCGGATCTCGTCCTCGGTCCAGTCCTGCACGCCCGCGGCATGCGGGTCGGCGAGCGACGGCGCGATCCAGCCCTGCACGCCCACCCAGCCGCCGCGCAGTCCGGCCGCGTCCTCGAGCGCGCCGAGCCGGTTGCGCGGCGCATGACACTCGGCGCAATGGCCGACGGCCCGCACCAGATAGCGGCCTCGCCGCGCCAGCGCCAGGCCGTCCGCCTCGGCGCCGCCGGTCGTGACGCTGGCGCCGGGCTGGTCCTGCGACGGCACGCCGCCCGGCGTGAAGTACATCAGCCGCCACACCGCGAGCGCCGTCTGCCAGCGATAGGGCCAGCCGAGCTGATGCGCCGGCGCGGTCTGCCGCACCGGCGGCAACTGCCGCAGCCACGCAAAGATCGCGTCGGCGTCCTCGCGCGACATCTCGGTGTAGCTCGTGTACGGGAAGGCCGGATAGAGCAGGCGCCCATCGCGGCTGCGGCCGTGGTGCATCGCGCGCCAGAATTCGTCGGCGCTCCAGCGTCCCAGGCCGGTCTCGGGGTCGGGCGTCAGGTTGCTGCTGAACAGGGTGCCGAACGGCGTGCCCAGCGGCAGTCCGCCCGCCATCGGCGCGCCGCCCTTGACGCTGTGGCAACCGGCGCAGTTGGCCACGCGCGCCAGATAGGCGCCGCGCTCGATCGACGCAGGCGTGGCGGCCTGCGCTTCGGACGGGATGGGGCGTGCGCCCAGCCAGGCCTCGCGCGCCCAGGCACCGGCGATGAGCAGCAGCGCCATCAACGGCAGCGCGATCAGCAGGCCGATCAGCCCGCGGACGAAGATCCGCATCGGCGCGGCGGCCGCCTGCCGCGCCTCGGTCATGGCGACAGCCCTCCGCAGGCGAGCGGCAGCCGCTCGGCCGAGGCGGGCTCCGGATGGGCGCCGGCCGGCCGCGCGGCGAGCCAGCTCGCGACCAGGGCGACGTCGTCGGTGGACAGCGCCTTGGCCACGCCGGCCATGCAGTCAGGCGCATGGGCGCGCCGCATCCCGTTGCGCCACGCACCGAGCTGACCGACGAGGTAATCACGCGGCAGCCCCAGCAAGCCGGGGATCGCGGGCTGCCGGCCCGCCATCGACGGGCCATGGCAGGCGGTGCAGGCGGGCACGCGGCGCGAGGGATCGCCCTGCAGGACGAGGCGCTCCGCGCGCGCCTGCTGCTCCGCGCTCAGCCCGGAGGGCGCGGGCGCCGGATAGGGAACATCGAGCCCGGCGAAGTAGCCGGCGATCTCGCGCAGGTAGTCGTCGCTCATGTTGCGCAGCAGCCCGGCCATCAGCGCGTGGTGGCGGCGGCCGTCGCGAAAGCTCTGCAGCTGGTTGAAGAGATAGCCCGCCGGCTTGCCCGCCAGCCGCGGGAAGTAGCCCTGCGGCGTCGCGCGGCCCTGCGGGCCGTGGCACAAGGTGCAGGCCTGGATGCGCTCGGCGATGTCGTCCGTGAGCGGACGCAGCGGGCGCGGCCCGCTCTCGGTGGAGGACGCCATGGCCGAAGCCGAAGCCGAAGCCGAAGCCGAAGCCGAAGCCGAAACGGTAGGCGGCGCTTCGCCGGCCTGCGCGCGGGCCGGCGAAGCGGCGGACAGTCCCAGGCCCAGCGCGACTGCGATGAGAAGGCCCGGCATCGAACGCGGGATCATCATCCGGCCATCATCGCCGATCGCCGGCACTCAACGCCGCTGGTCCGGGCCCGGCCATTGCAAGGCCGCCCAGCCGTCGCGGCCCTGATGCTTGGCCTGGTACAGCGCGCGATCGGCCAGCGCGATCAGGTCCATCGCCGGCGCCTCGCCGTCGGCCACCGTCGCCACGCCGATGCTGGTCGAGATCGCCAGCTCCGCCGGCCGCGCGGCCCGCACCGCCTCGACGATCTTGGCTGCGACCTGCTCGGCCTCCTCGGCACGGTTCAGCCCCTCGAGCACCGCGACGAACTCGTCGCCGGCGATGCGCGCCACATGGTCGCTGCCGCGCACCGCGCGCCGCAGCACCTGCGCGAATTCACGCAGCACCGTGTCGCCGACGCCGTGACCATGCGTGTCGTTGATCGACTTGAAGCGATCGATGTCCAGGAACAGCAGCGCCATCACCCGCCCTTCGCGCGCCAGGCGGCGCTGACGCGTCAGCGCGCCGCCCAGGGCCTGGTCGAACTCGCGCCGGTTCGGCAGCCCCGTCAGCGCGTCGGAACTGGCCAGCCGCGCCAGCTGCGCCTCGGCCTGCTTCATGACGGTGATGTCGATGGACAGCGTGAAGATGCCCTGCACGCGGCCGTCGGCGCCAACGTCCGGCACGTAGACCGAGCGCAGGTGGCGCTGCTTGCCGAGCATGGTCGAGGTGACCTCGAACTCCACACGCTCACCGCCCAGCGACAGCGCCAGCTGCGCGCTGCGCTCGCCGGTGCTGGCCACGCCGAAGACCTCGTCGATGTGCAGCCCGATTGCGGCCTGCGGGTCCAGGCCGTACCAGGTGCGCAGCGTCTCGTTGGCGTAGCGCAGGCAGCGCCTGGCGTCGATGTAGGCGATGAACACCGGCAGGTTGTCGGTGACGGCCTTCATGCGGCGCTCGCTGGCGGCGACGCGCTCCTCGGCGCGCTTGCGCTCGGTGATGTCCATGGAGCAGGCATAGAAGCCCTCGAACCGGCCGCCGGAGAGCTCCGGCACGAAGCGCTGATGGAAGTGCAGCGTCTCGCCGTCGATGACCTGCTCCGCGTCGAACTCCACCGCCTCGCCGCGCAGCGCGCGCTCGAAGTAGGGCCGCATGCGCTCGGCGTTCTCGATGCCGCGCACCTTGTCCAGCGAGTGGCCGTCCAGCGTCGCCGGATCGACATGGAAGACGCGGCCGACCTCCGCGTTGGCGAAGCGCACCAGTCCCTTCGCGTCGTAGTGGCAGATCAGCGCAGGCACGTTGTCGGCGATGCCCTTGAGCCGGCGCTGTGTCCGCACCAGGTCGCGCGAACGCAGCACGAGCTGCGTCGTCGCCAGCAGGGTGAACAGCCCCAGCATCGCCAGGCCGGCGAGCATGAGCAGCTCGGTGTGGCTGGCCTCGACGCCCAGCCGTGCGCTGATGGCCGCGCGCTCGGCGCGCATGGACGAGGTCAGCTCGCCCAGCACGTCGCGCAGCTCGTCCATGTGGTGCTGGCCCTGGTCGCCCAGGATCATCTCCATCGCCTGTTCCTCGCGGCCGGAGTCGTGCAGCCGCAAGGTCTGGCTGAGCTCGCCCATCTTGAGCTGGACGAGCTCGCGCACACGCGCCAACTTGGCGGCATGGGCGGGATCCTGGTCGCGCTCGCGCAGTTCCTCGACGCGGCGGTCGAGGTTGCGCATCGCGTCGCGGTAGGGCTGCAGGTAGCTGGTGCGCTGCGTCAGCAGGTAGCCGCGCTGGCCGGTCTCGGCGTTGAGCAGGTCCTCCATCAGCGTGGTCATCGCCGGCAGCACGTTGTTGATGTAGTCGGCGCGGCGCAGGTCTTCCAGCGTCGCGCGGGCGCGCCAGGCCAGCATGGTGACGATCACCGCCATCGCCGCCAGCGCCACCATCAGCAGTCCCACGCCGCGACCCAGGCTGCTGCGATGGATCTGCTCGGCGGAGGCGCGCATGCGACGTCTTTGTCGGATCGTTCCCGGCCGCGGGCGCGGCGGGTGCTGCGGGCGATTATGGGCGCCAGCGTGCGCGCTGCGTCAAGCTGGCATCGGCCCCGGTAGAGCGCTCACGCGGGCGTGCGACAGTCCGGGGATGTCTTCGTCCCCGCTTTCCCCGCCGGCGCCCGGCCGGCTCCCGCTGCTGCGCCCGCCCGATCCGCACGGCCACGCCAAGGTCAGCTTCGTCGAGCTGTTCTTCGACCTCGTCTTCGTCTTCGCCGTCACGCAGCTGTCGCACACGCTGATCGGGCACTTCTCGCTGGCCGGGGTGCTGCAGACCGGCTTCCTGATGCTGGCGGTGTGGTGGGTCTGGATCTTCACGTCCTGGGTGACCAACTGGCTCGACCCGGAGCGCCTTCCGGTGCGGCTGTGCCTGTTCGCGATCATGCTGGCCGGGCTGCTGATGTCGGCGGCGCTGCCGCAGGCCTTCGGCGAACGGGCCCTGATGTTCGCCGGCTCCTTCGCGGCGATCCAGGTTGGCCGCACGCTGTTCTTCCTCTGGGCGGTGCGGGGGGCCGAGCGCCCGATGGTGCGCAACTTCCAGCGCATCGGCGCGTGGCTGTCGGCGACGGCGGTGCTGTGGATCGCCGGCGCGCTGCATGAACCGCTGCGCGTGCCGCTGTGGCTGGCGGCGCTCGCGATCGAGTACGTCGGCCCATCGGCCGGCTTCTTCGTGCCGGGGCTGGGGCGCTCGACGACCTCGGACTGGAACGTCTCCGGCGGTCACCTGGCCGAGCGCTGCGCGCTGTTCGTGATCATCGCGCTGGGCGAGTCGCTGCTGGTGACCGGCGCGACCTTCGCGGCTGAGCCGCTGACGCCGATCGGCGTGCTGGCCTTCCTGGTGTCCTTCGCCGGCAGCCTGGTGATGTGGTGGCTGTACTTCGACACCACCAACGACTTCGCCTCCGGCCGCATCGCCCGCAGCGACGACCCGGGCCGGCTGGCGCGGCTGGCCTACACCTACCTGCACCTGCCGATCGTGGCCGGGATCATCGTCAACGCGGCGGCGGACGAATTCGTGCTCGCCCATCCGTCCGGCCACACCGACCTGCGCACGGCGGTCTGCCTGCTCGGCGGCGTGGGGCTGTACGCGATCGGCGTGGGGCTGTTCAAGCGTGCGGTGGTCGGGCGCTGGCCGTGGTCGCACGGGCTGGCGGCGCTGCTGCTGGCGGCGGCCGGCCCCTTCGTGCACGACTGGCCGCCCGTGGCCACCAGCGCCTTCGCCTGCGCCGTGCTGGCCGCGCTGGCAGCCTGGGAGCGGGCGTCGCGGGCGGCGTGTCTCGTGCCCGACAGCGCGGCCGGGGAGACCGAACCTAGCATCGGACCATGAGCGCTTCCTCCTTCACCGCCAAGTTCATCGCCAGGTTCATCGCCGAACCGCACCCGGCCGATGCCTTGTTCCCGCCGGCCGCGCGGCGTCTGAGCGTCGAGGTCGAGCCCGGCGTGCGCATCCACGCGCGCGTCTGCGGCGAGGGGCCGCCGCTGCTGCTGATCCACGGCCATCCGCAGACGCTGGCGATCTGGCACCGCGTGCTGCCGGCGCTGGCGGCGCGGTTCAGCGTCGTGATGCCGGATCTGCGCGGTTATGGCGATTCGTCCAAGCCCGCGGGCGCGGCGGACCACGCGAACTACAGCAAACGGCGCATGGCGCTGGACCTGATCGGCGTGATGGCGGCGCTGGGGCACACGCGTTTCCGCGTGCTCGCGCACGACCGCGGCGCGCGGGTGGCGCACCGGATGGCGGCGGACCATCCGGCAGCGGTCGAGCGGCTGGCGCTGCTGGACATCGCGCCGACGCTGGCGATGTACGAGCAGACGACCGAGGCCTTCGCGCGGGCGTATTGGCATTGGTTCTTCCTGATCCAGCCGGCGCCCATGCCGGAGCGGCTGATCGAGGCCGACCCGGCCGCCTATGCGCGGGACACGATGGGGCGGCGGCATGCGGGCCAGGCCGCCTTCGACCCGCGCGCGTTCGTGGAGTACCAGCGGGCGTTGTCGCTGCCCGGGACCGCGCACGGCATGTGCGAGGACTATCGCGCCGCGGCGGGCATCGATCTCGAGCATGACCGGGCGGATCGCGACGCCGGCTTCAAGCTGGCGATGCCGCTGCGGGTCTACTGGGGCGCGCAGGGCGTGGTGGCCAAGTGCTTCGATCCGCTGGGGGAATGGCGGCGCGTCGCTTCGGACGTCGACGGCGAGGCCCTGCCCTGCGGCCACTACATCCCCGAGGAGGCGCCCGACGCGCTGCTGGCGGCGGTGATGCCGTTCCTGCGCGAAGGGCTTTGACGCGGCCGGCGCCGCGCCCGTTACGCTGCGTCCTTTGACGACATCCGGAGTGAAGGCATGGACAAGCTGGTCGCCCTTGGGCAGTTGGCGGGCGGCGCGGTGCTGTGGATCGCGGCGGTGGTCGCCGGTTTCAATGCGCTGAAGCCCTTGATCGGCGCGGCGGAGAACGCCTCCGCGCCGAGCGGCGCAACGGGCGCGCTGGTGATCGTGGCGCTGCTCGCGGGCGTCGGGACTTGGCTGATGCGCAACGGCTGGCGACGGTTGCAGGCGAAGACGGGCGGGCATTGCTGATCGACTGATCGGCTGATTAGCTGATTGGCGAATCGGCTGATTGATTGGCTGATCAATGGATCTCTCAGGCCGGCATGGTCAGCGGCTAGGTCGCCAGCGCCTGCATGTCGGCGATGAGTTCCGGCCTCGACGCATGGGCATAGGACTCGCGCTTCAATTCGAGCGCCTCGATCATGGCCAGATTGTTCAGCAGGAAGTTGTCGAGCACGGTGTACCAATTCAGGACGAAGCGCTTCATGCGGTTGTCATCGCTGACCAATCCCGTCAGGCCTTTTTGCAACTGACCCTGCATCCGGCTGCGGATTTCCGTATCTGCCTCCGAGATCTTCCGCCCGATCAGGATCAGCTCGAAGTGCATGGCCTCGCTGCCGAATTCCGCATGCTTCTTGATCAACTGGGCATAGCCGTCGAGTTGCTGGAGGTGCCTGTAATTGAGCGCTAGGCTTGGGCGCTTGATCTCCACCACGATGCAGCGATAGATCCTCCGGCCCATCGAGTCGTAATGTGGCACCTTGCGGGCGAGGAACAAGTCCGCCTGCTTGTTCGCGCCGTCGATGAACGCGGACTCACTCTCATCCAGGTCGCTCACGTCGATCTCGTCGATGCCCTTCACCGCGTCACGGAGCGATTTGGCAATCTTGGTGAACGTATCCTCCTCGGCCCCGAGGGTCTCGTACGAGCTGCCGAACAGCCAGGTGTTGGCTTCGATGATGCCCTGCAGGTCCGGTGTCTCCAGCGTGTCGAGATAGTGGTCATTCATCAGCGCCCTCAGCTTCTCGGCCACCTCGTGCCGGCGGCGGAGGATCTCGATCGCTGAGACGACGCTTTGCAACGACACGCTCTTGAGCTGCATGGCGAGCCGCTTCGTCGAGGCATCGTCCAGTTCCAGCACGCTATTGAGCACTTCGAAGATGGCATCGTTCTCATTGGAGACCGCCAACTTGTCGAGGAGCAGCACGATGATCTTCTTCTGATTCTTCTTGAGCGAAGTCCACGCCGTCGGATCCGCCGTGTAGATGGCGCGCAGGATGCTCTTCGTGTTCTCGAATCGCCAATGCTTGTAGTCCTCGGGCAGACCTTCGTAGCTGGGGAAGACGCCGTCGGCAAGATAGCTCGCCATCTCCCGGTCGAATGGATCATCGGAGAACTCTTCACCGAACGGGGGGGTGAGTGCTGTCTGCGCTGGGAGTTCTTGAGTCGCCATGTCGGTGCCTGGTCTCTTGTCGGATCGATGCCGCAAATGATGTCCATGACACGACCGGCAAGCGATGACCTTCATTGGCGGAGAAGCCGTCGATACCCACGGCAACGTGGCATGGCGCTGACTGGAATCATGAAAAAAGGGCGTGCATCCCTGCACGCCCAAAGGGGCACCGGTCATGGACCGATCGCGAATGAACGGGGCCGGGTCTTGCCCGGCCGCGGCTCAGGCTGGCGTGTTCTGCCAGCCGCCGCCCAGCGCGCGGACCAGTCCGACCGTCGCCTGGTACTGAGCCGCCTGCACCTGCAGCGCCGCGCGGCGGTTGCGCAGCTCGCTGCGGCGCGCGTCGAGCAGGTCGAGCTGGCTCACCAGCCCGTTGCGATAGCGCGAGTCCGACAGCGCCGTCGCCCGCGCCGACGACTGCACCGCCTGCCCTTGCACCTGCGCCTGCTGCGACAAGGTCTGCAGCCCCACCAGCGAGTCCTCGACCTCCCGCAGCGCCTGCAGCAGCTGCTGGCGGTAGCTCGACATCGCCAGGTCCAGGCCCGCCGTCGCCGACTCCACGCCCGCCTTGCGGCGGCCGCCGTCGAAGATCGGCAGCGACAGCAGCGCATCCACCGACCACGCCCGCGCCGACCACTTGAAGACATCGCTCAGCTCGGGCGAGGCATAGCCGCCATTGGCCGTCAGCGCCAGGCTCGGGAACCACGCGGCCTGCGCCACGCCCACCCGCGCCTGCGCCGCCAGCAGGCTGCGCTGCGCCGCCGCCACGTCCGGACGGCGCGCCAGCATCGCGCTCGGCAGCCCCGCCGGGATCGCCGGCAGCGCTGACAGCGACACGTCCTCCGCCACGCGGAAGCCCGACGCCGGCTCGCCCAGCAGCACCGCCAGCGCGTTCTCCAGCTCGGCGCGGCGGCGGTCCAGGCTGATCGCCTCGGCCTCCGTCGCGGCGACTTCCGTCTGCACCCGCGCCAGGTCCAGCTCCGCCACGTCGCCCGCCTGGTAGCGGCGCTGCGTCAGCGCCAGCGTCTCGCGATAGGCCGCGACGGTGTCGCGCACCAGCCGCCGCTCCTGATCGGCGAAACGCAGCGCCAGATAGGTCTGCGCCACGTCCGCCTGCACCATCAGCCGCGTGCTCTGCAGCAGCGCCTCGCGCGATTGCGCGTCCAGCGAGGCCGCGCGGCTCGCCTGCGACAGGCGGCCGGAGATGTCGACCTCCCAGCTCGCGGCCAGGCCGGCGTTCCAGACCGTCGTCGCGGCCGGGCCCTGCCCCGCCACGGTGCCGCGGGCCGCGCCGGCGCTGGCGCCGACCTGCGGCAGCCGGTCCGCGTCGGCGCTGCGCAGCAGCGCCCGCGCCTGCGCCAGCCGCGCCGCCGCGCCCTGCAGGTCGGTGTTGCCCGCCAGCGAGCGGCGGATCAGATCGTTCAGCGTCGCATCACCGAACGCGAGCCACCAATCGCCGCGCGGCTCGGCATCGGCCGGCGGCACCACGGCCCAGCGGGCCTCGCCCACCGCCGCCGTCGCATCCGACTTCCAGCCCGCCGGCGTCGCCGGCAGCTTCGTCTCGTCGATCGGGGGCGGCGTCGCGCAACCGGCCAGCACCAGCGCGGCCAGCAGCGTCGTCATCATCAGTTTGGTTCTCATGGCATCGAATCCTCAGTCGTGCTCGTGACGCGGTGCCGCCGGGTGCGGACGCGCATTGCCGCCCGGGCCGAAGTCGTGGCCGGCGCCCTGCTCGGGCTGCACGAAGGCCTCGACGTCATGCGGCACCTCGCCGTGCTGTTTCAGCGGCCGGTTGCCGGTCAGGCGGCGCACCACCACATAGAACACCGGCGTCAGGAACAGGCCGAAGGCCGTCACGCCGATCATCCCGGCGAACACCGCCACGCCCATCGCGTTGCGCATCTCGGCGCCCGCGCCGTGCGCCAGCACCAGCGGCAGCACGCCCATCACGAACGCCATCGACGTCATCAGGATCGGGCGCAGACGCAGCCGGCTCGCCTCGATCGCCGCCTGCAGCGGACTGCGGCCGGCGAACTCCAGCTCGCGGGCGAACTCCACGATCAGGATCGCGTTCTTCGCCGACAAGCCCACCAGCACGATCAACCCGATCTGCGTGAAGACGTTGTTGTCGCCCTTGCTCAGCCACACGCCCGTCATCGCCGCGAGCAGACCCATCGGCACGATCAGGATGATCGCCACCGGCAGGGACAGGCTCTCGTACTGCGCCGCCAGCACCAGGAACACCAGCAGGATCGCGAGCGGGAACACCCACACCGCGGAGTTGCCGGCCAGGATCTCCTGGTAGGTCAGCTCGGTCCATTCGTAGCTGATGCCCGGGGGCAGCGTCTCCGCCGCGATGCGTGCGATCGCGTCCTGCGCCTGGCCGGTCGAGTAGCCCGGGGCCGGGCCGCCGTTGATGTCGGCGGACAGGAAGCCGTTGTAGCGCATCGCGCGTTCCGGACCGAAGCTCGGCTCCACCTTCATCAGCGCCGACAGCGGCACCATCTCGCCCGAGGCCGAGCGCACCTTCAGCAGACCGACGTCCTCGGCGCGCGCGCGGTAGGCGGCATCCGCCTGCACCCGCACCGTGTAGGTCCGGCCGAACTTGTTGAAGTCGTTGACGTAGAGCGAGCCCAGGTAGATCTGCATCGTGTCGAACACGTCCGTCACCGCGACGCCCAGCTGGCGCGCCTTGGTGCGGTCCAGGTCCGCGTAGAGCTGCGGCACGTTCACCTGGTAGCTGGTGAACAGACCCGCCAGCTCCGGCGTCTTCTGCGCCTTGGCCATGAAGGCCTTGACCGCCTGGTCCAGCGCCTCGTAGCCCAGGCCGCCCTTGTCCTCGAGCTGCAGCTTGAAGCCGCCGGTCGTGCCCAGGCCCTGCACCGGCGGGGGCGGGAACATCACGACGAAGGCGTCCTGGATCTGCGCGAACTGCGCGTTCATGTTGCCCGCGATCTCGCCCGCCGACAGGCCCTTGCCGGTGCGCTGGTCGAAGGACTTGAGCGACGCGAACACGATGCCCGAGTTGGAGCTGTTGGTGAATCCGTTGATCGACAGGCCCGGGAAGGAGATGGCGTGCTCCACGCCCGGCGTCTTCATCGCGATCTCGCTCATGCGGCGGATCACGTCCTCGGTGCGGTCCAGCGTGGCGCCGTCGGGCAGCGTCGCGAAGCCGATCAGGTACTGCTTGTCCTGCGCCGGCACGAAGCCGCTGGGCACCGCCTTGAACAGGCCCGCCGTCAGGCCCAGCAACGCGCCGTAGATCACCAGCATGATGACCTTGCGCGAGATCGCCTTGGTCACGCCGCCGCTGTAGGCCTTGGCGCCGCGGTTGAACAGCTTGTTGAAGCCACCGAAGAAGCGGCCCAGCACCTTGTCCATCGCGCGGGTCAGCCAGTCCTTGGGCGCGTCATGGCCCTTGAGCAGCATCGCTGCCAGCGCGGGCGACAGCGTCAGCGAGTTGATCGCCGAGATCACCGTCGACATCGCGATCGTCAGCGCGAACTGCTTGTAGAACTGGCCCGTCAGGCCGGTGATGAAGGCCAGCGGCACGAACACCGCCACCAGCACCAGCGCGATCGCGATGATCGGGCCCGAGACCTCGCGCATCGCGCGGTAGGTCGCGTCTCGTGGACTGAGGCCGGACTCGATGTTGCGCTCCACGTTCTCGACCACCACGATCGCGTCGTCGACCACGATGCCGATGGCCAGCACCAGGCCGAACAGCGACAGCGCGTTGATCGAGAAACCGAACAGGTGCATCACCGCGAAGGTGCCGATGATCGAGATCGGCACGGCCAGCAGCGGGATGATGGACGCGCGCCAGGTCTGCAGGAACAGGATCACCACCAGCACGACCAGCGCCACCGCTTCGAGCAGCGTGTGGATCACCGACTCGATGGACGCCCGCACGAACTGCGTCGGGTCATAGACGATCGAATAGTCGACACCTTCGGGCATCGCCTTCTTGAGCTCGGCCATCGTGGCGCGCACGTTGTTGGAGATCTCGATCGCGTTGGAGCCCGGCGCCTGGAAGATCGGGATCGCCACCGCGGACTTGTTGTCCAGCAGCGAGCGCAGCGCGTATTCCGATGCGCCCAGCTCGATGCGGCCCAGGTCGCGCAGCCGCGTCACCTGGCCGTTGGCACCCGACTTGACGATGATGTCGCCGAACTCCTGCTCGCTGTTCAGGCGGCCCTGCGCGTTGATCGGCAGCTGCAGGTCGATGCCCTGCAGGCCGGGCGACGCGCCGACCACGCCGGCCGCGGCCTGCACGTTCTGCTCGCGGATCGCCTGGACCACGTCGCTGGCCGACAGGCCATGCTCGGCGACCTTCTGCGGGTCCAGCCAGATGCGCATCGAGTAGTCGCCCGAACCGAACAGCTGCACCTGCCCCACGCCCTGGATCCGCGCCAGGCGGTCCTTGACGTTGAGCACCGCGTAGTTGCGCAGGTAGGTCATGTCGTAGCGGTCGTTGGGCGAGAGCAGGTGCACGACCATGGTCAGGTCGGGGCTGCTCTTGACCGTCGTCAGGCCCAGGCGGCGGACTTCCTCGGGCAGGCGCGGCTCGGCCTGCGAGACGCGGTTCTGCACCAGCTGCTGGGCCTTGTCCGGGTCGGTGCCCAGCTTGAAGGTGACCGTCAGCGTCATGAGGCCGTCGGTGGTGGCCTGGCTGCCCATGTAGAGCATGCCTTCCACGCCGTTGATCGATTCCTCGAGCGGCGTGGCCACGGCTTCGGCGATGACCTTGGGGTTCGCGCCGGGGTACTGCGCGCGGACCACCACCTGGGGCGGCACGACCTCGGGGTATTCCGAGATCGGCAGCACCCGCACCGCGAGCAGGCCCGCGACGAAGATCAGCACCGACAGCACGCCCGCGAAGATCGGGCGGTCGATGAAGAATTTGGAGAGATTCATGTCAGTCTTTCAGATCGACTGTGAGCGGCGAGGGGCGGGACGGTCCGATCAGGACTTGTCCGCCTTCCCCTCGCCTTCCTTGGCTTGCACGTCCTTGGCCGCGCCGGACCTGGCCTGCATCTCGGCCTTGGCGTTCATCGGCACGACGGTGGGCGCCACCAGCGCGCCCGGGCGCACCCGCTGCAGGCCGTTGACGACGACGCGCTCGTTGGCCTTCAGGCCGCTGGTCACGACGCGCAGGCCGTCGACGTTGGCGCCGAGCTGCACCTCGCGGTAGCTCAGCGTGTTGTCCGCGCCGACCACCATCACGAAGCGCTTGCTCTGGTCGGTGCCGACCGCGCGCTCGTTGACGAGCACCGCCGGACGCGACTTGGCCTGGCCCAGGCGGATGCGGGCGAACTGGCCCGGGATCAGCGCGCCGTCCTTGTTGTCCAGCACCGCGCGCACGCGCACCGTGCCGCTCCTGGCATCAACTTGGTTGTCGATCAGCTGCAGCTTGCCGTTGAACGGCGTGTCGGCGGTCGCGGCGGTGCCGATCTGCACCGGGATGCTCGAGAGGTCGCCCGCGGCGCCCGCCCCGCCCTTGGCGTTGCCATGCAGCTCGTTCAGCGCGCGGGCGACGGTGCGCTCGTCGGCGTCGAAGCTGGCGTAGATCGGGCTGACCGAGACCAGCGTCGTCAGCACCGGAGCGCCGGGGCCGGCGGCCACCAGGTTGCCCTGCGTGACTTCCAGCTTGCCGACGCGGCCGGCGACCGGCGCGCGCACCTGCGTGTAACCCAGGTTCAGCTTGGCCGACTGCAGCGCCGCCTGCGCCGCGCGCAGGTTGGCGTTGGCCTCGTTGAAGGCGTTGCTGCGCTCGTCGAGCTCACGCTGAGCGATGGCGCGCTCGCTCCACAGGCGCGTGGAGCGCTCCAGCTCGCTCTTCGTGTAGCTGACGCGGGCCTGCGCGGCCAGCACCTGCGCCTCGGCGCGATCGACTTCGGCCTGATAGGGCGCGGGGTCGATGGTGATCAGCAGCTCGCCGGCCTTGACCAGCGCGCCTTCGCGGAAGTGCACCGACTGCACCGCGCCGGAGACGCGGGCCCGCACGTCGACGCGCTCGACGGCCTCCAGGCGGCCCGAGAACTCGTCCCACGCGGCCACGTCCTGGCTGGCGACGGTGGCGACGGACACGGGGATCGCCTGCGGCGCCCCCGACGGTTGGTTCGCGACCGCCTGCTGGCTGTGCAGGCCGACGACGACGGCCCCGGCGACCGCGGCGACAGCGGTCAGTGAAGTGGCAAAGATCTTCTTGTTCATGGTGGTGCTCCGTGGACGGGGGTAGACGTTGGGAGTTCTCGGGCGGCCTCAGGCCGGTTGGAGCCGGGCCGGGCCGGCGGGTGGGATCAGGGACAGGAAATCGGCGAGCCGCTGGCGCAGCGCCACGGCCCAGGGCAGTTGCAGCATCGACAGCGAGCTCAGCTTCATCAGGCTGCAGGGCCAGCCGCTGGGCCCGGCGATCAGCGCCTGCTGGACCTGCACGCCGGCGCGCTTCATCGCGCGGGCATAGGCGAACGCCTCATCGCGCATCGGGTCGTCGTCGCTGCTGACGACCAGCGCCGGCGCCAGGCCCGCCAGGCGGCTGGTGTTGGCGGGCGCGGCGTAGGGGTGGTCGCCGTCCTCGCACTGGCCGAGATAGGCGCGCCAGCCATGGGACCAGCGGCACTCGCCGTAGCCGGCCTCGGCCTGGCGCAGCGAGGCCGTCGCCAGGCAGGGATTGAGCATCGGCCCGATCAGGATCTGGCCGGCGAGCTTGCGGTGGCCCTGGTCGCGCGCCATCAGCGCCAGCGCGGCGGCCAGGTTGCCGCCGGCCTCCTCGCCGGCGACCAGCAGCGGGGCGCCCTTGCCGGACAGCCGGGCGCGCGCCTTGTGCAGGCCGGCCAGCAGCGCGTCCAGCGTCTTGAGCGCGGCGGGGAAGACGTGATCGCGGCCGGTCGGGTAGTCGACGTCCACCACCACGGCGCCCGCGTCGGCGAGCAGGCGCGACACCAGCTCGCCGCTGTCCAGGTCGCCGGTGGTGAAGGCGCCGCCGTGCAGGTGCATGACGACCGGCGCATCCTTGCGGCGGGCCGCGCCCTTGTACACGCGCACCGGCACGGCGCCGTCGCCGGCGGGCAGGAGGTCGTCGTGGCAGGAGGTCAGCGGCAGCGCATCCATGGCAGGAGCAAAGGCCTGCTCCGCGTGGGGGCAGGCCGGTTCATGTTGCAATGCAGCGAAATTTAGGGATCGGACGCCGTCCGATAAACAGGGCCCGACGCGAATCAGCGTTTCATCGACGAAACAATCGATCGGGCAGGATGGCGGCCTCACGCGCGCACGAGACGCGCCGATCCGGCAGCGCCGTCAACGAGACCGGCGCATCCGCAGTCGCGGCCCATGGGCTGCAGTCAGGGGTTTCAAGATGGACAAGCTCAATGCCATGCAGGCTTTCGCGCGGGTCGTGGAAGCAGGCACCTTCACGCGGGCGGCGGAATCGCTGGACCTGCCCAAGACCGCGGTGACGCGGCTGATCCAGTCGCTGGAGGACCATCTCAAGGTCAAGCTGCTGAACCGCACGACGCGGCGCGTCAGCGTGACGCCCGATGGCGCCGCCTATTACGAGCGGGTGACGCGGCTGCTGTCGGACATCGAGGAGCTCGAGGGCTCCGTGTCGCATGCGCGCGCGGCGCCGAAGGGGCGGATCCGCGTCGACGTCGCGTCGAGCGTGGCGCGGCTGCTGCTGATTCCGGCGCTTCCGGAGTTTTATGCAAGACATCCGGACATCCAGATCGACCTGGGCGTGTCGGACCGGCCGGTGGACCTGATCGGCGACAACGTCGACTGCGTCGTGCGCGGCGGCGAGATCACGGACCAGTCGCTGGTGGCGCGCCGCATCGGCGACTGGGGCTACGGCTGCTGTGCCTCGCCGGAGTACATCCAGCGCCACGGCATGCCGCAGCATCCGCTGGACCTGGAGTCGGACCAGCATCACGTGGTGAGCTATTTCTCGACCCGCACCGGCAAGCGCTTCCCGTTCGACTACAGCAAGAACGGTCAGCGCTACGAGATCTACGGCCACTACAAGGTCTCGGTGAACGACGGCAACGCGTACATGACGGCGGGCCTGACCGGGCTGGGCGTGATCCAGGCGCCCTACTTCATGATCAAGCCGCACATCGACGCTGGCGAGCTGGTGCCCTTCCTGTGCGACTGGGAGTCGGACCCGCTGCCGCTGTACGTCGTGTATCCGCCGAACCGGCACCTGAGCACCAAGCTGCGGGTGTTCGTCGACTGGGTGGCGGAGCTGTTCGATCGCCACGGCCAATGGCAGAAGCAGCTGGTGGCCAGCTGCGAGGCCAAGCGCGCCGAGACCGACCAGGCCTACCTCCCGCTGGAGGCGAACGCGGCCAAGCAGGCGGTGCTGAGCGCGGCGTGAGCCGGCGCCTGTCCACTCACGCTCAGTCCACGCGCAGCGCGGCACCGCGCTCCTCGAGCAATTGCGTGAGCAGTCCTCGATGGCAGCGCGCCGGGTTCTCGCAATAGCAGCCCATCGACAGATTGGCCGTGTGCGACAGCGCCGCGAGCGCGTCCAGCACCTGCGACGGCGCCGGCTCGCTCATCTCCTTGCGGTACGCACGCGCGAAGGCGGCCCAGGGCCGCTCATCCTCCAGGTCCTGCGCGGCCTTGGCCTGGGCCATCAGGTCCGGGCTCGGCGACAGCAGCGGCAACCAGCTGTCGTAGTAGTCGAGGCGGCCGTAGTCCTCCTTGCGGACGCCGCGCGGCGGACGGCGGACGGTGCCGAGGCGGGGGCCCTCGCCGGGCAGGCGCGGCGTGACGCCGAGTCGGACGATGCGGATGCTCATCCGGCGATGATCGCCGTCCTTCGCGGCGCGGCCAAGCGCGGCCGGCCCCGGTGTTTCCCGAATCAGACCGGCGTGCGCAGCCGCGGCACGCTGAGCCGCACCCGCAGGCCCTCGCCCGACGTGGCGTCCAGCAGTTCCAGCCGGCCGCCGTGCCGCTGCGCGATGTCCAGCGCGATCGCCAGCCCCAGGCCGCTGCCCGTGCCCTTGGACTCGCTGCCGCGCTCGAAGCGGCGCAGCGCGCGCTCGCGCTCGTGCGCCGGGATGCCGGGGCCGTTGTCCTCGACCTCCATCCGCGACCAGTCGCCATCGCAGCCCGTGCGCACCGTGATGCGCGGGCCGTGGCCGCCGTAGTTCAGGCTGTTGTGCAGCACGTTGGTCAGCAGCTCCCGCAGCAGGAAGCTCTGCCCCATCGCCGGCGCGCTCTCGAGCTCGAACTCCAGGTCCGCCCCGGCTTGCAGCGCGCGCGGCACCCAGTCCTCGGCCACCTGCGCCGCGATGTCGCGCAGGTCCAGCGGCTGTTCCCGCCCGCCGGGCTCGGCCTCGGCGCGCGCGATCGACAGCATCTGCGTCGCCAGCCGCGCGCTGCGGTCCACGGAGCTCTGCAGCCGCTTGAGCAGCGGCTCGACCTGCGGGTCATGCGGCTCCAGCAGCGCCAGGTCGATCTCGGTGCGCAGCGAGGTCAGCGGCGTGCGCAGCTGGTGCGCCGCGTTGGCCAGGAAGTCCTGCTGCGCCGACGACGCGCGCCTCAGCCGCTCGAACAGCCGGTTGAAGGCGGAGATCAGCGGCCGCAACTCGCCCGGCACGTCATGCTGCAGCGGCTCCAGGCGCGCCAGGTCGCGCTGCTCGAGCTCGGCGCTCAGCCGCGCCAGCGGGCGCAGGCCGCGGTGGGTCGCGACCCAGCCGGCCGCCGCCAGCAGCACCGCCATGCCGCCGATCAGCAGCACCACCACGGCCAGCAGCTGCTTCTGCAGCGTGTCGCGCTTGTTCAGCGTCTCGGCCACGACCACCTGGCACAGCTGGCGGTCGCCGCACGCGGTGCCCAGCGCCGCGGCGCGCAACTGCTCGCCATCCAGCGAGACCAGCGAGAAGTACCACTCGCCCGCGCGGCGCGGCGGGAGATGCAGCCTGGCGAGCTGCGCGTCGCCCATCAGCACCTCGCCGGCCGGATTCAGCACCAGGTAGTAGACGCGGTCGGTGCGGTCGAAGCGCAGCGCGCGGTCCGTGGCGCCGGACACGTCGACGACCACCTGCCCGTCGCGCTCGCGCAGCAGCCCGGCCACGGACAGCGCCGTGTCGCCCAGCGCCTGGTCGAGCCAGGAGATGGCCGTGTCGTGCATGACGTCGTAAAGCACCAGGCCAGCGGCCGGCACGGCTACCAGCACCGGCGCCATCAGCCAGATCAGCAGGCGCTGCTTCAGACTGAAGATGCGGCCGGCTGCGCGCGGGGTCGCGTCCGTCATGCCGCGCCGGATCAGCTGTTGGCCGCCGGGGCGGGCGTCTCTTCCAGCAGATAGCCCAGGCCGCGCACCGTGCGCAGCTGCAGGCCGGCGGGCTCGATCTTGGCGCGCAGGCGCGAGACGCAGACCTCGATCGCGTTGTCGCTCACGCCCTGCTCCCAGCCATTGCTGGCCGAGGCGATCTGCTCCTTGGCCACCACCTTGCCGGCGCGCGCCAGCAGGAAGCCCAGCACGTCCCATTCGCGCGCGGACAGCGCCAGCGGCTCCTCGGCGATGTAGGCGCGGCGCGCCTCCAGGTCCATGCGCAGCGTGGACAGCCGCAGCTCGTTGCCGGTGCGCGCCTGGCTGCGGCGCACCAGCGCCCGGGCCCGCGCGATCAGCTCGCTCAGGGCGAAGGGCTTGACCAGGTAGTCGTCGGCGCCGCCTTCCAGGCCGCGCACGCGGTCCTCGACGGCGTCACGAGCTGTCAGCAGCAGCACCGGCGTCGTGCTGCCCTGGGCGCGCACGCGGCGCAGGGTCTCGAAACCGTCGATGCCGGCCAGCCCGATGTCCAGGATCAGCAGGTCGTAGCGGTCCTCGCGCAGCGACAGCGGCACCGGCTCGCCACGGGCGCTGACGTCCACGACCCAGGACTGCGAGCGCAGCGCCCGGGCGGTGGATTCCGCCAGGAACTCATCGTCTTCGACCAGGAGGATTCGCATGGTGCGGCAGCATAAGCCTTGAGCCTTTCGCGGGCCAATCGCCGACCTTTCAGAAACCTGATGGCAATGGCGCGGACAGGTTTCCGACAGCTTCGCGTCAAGTCCGCAACAGCGAGCTTGGCCAGACTGCCGCCCATGCTGAACCTCCCCTTCCCGCCGTCCGTGTCCGCGGCACCGGCCCAGCCGCCGGCGCTCGATCCCCGTCCCGCCGTGCTGCTGCTGCACGGCCTGTGCGCCAACCCGCTCGAGATGATGCCGCTGGCGCGCTCGCTGCGCGATGCCGGCTACGTGGTGGAAGCCCCGGCGCTGGAGGGCTACGGCGTGGCCGCGCCGGCCGCGGGCGCCGCGCCCGAGACGCGCCGCAGGCGCGCGGTGCCGCGCTTCGAGGAATGGGTCGACATGGCCGCCGCCCACTTCGACGCGCTGGCCGCCCGGCATGAGCGCGTGGCCATCGGCGGCCTGTCGATGGGCTCGGTGCTGACGCTGGCGCTGGCGCTCAGGCGCCCGGCGGCGGCGCTGATGCTGCTCTCGACCAGCCTGCATTTCGACGGCTGGAACGTCTCGCCGTGGCGCCGCCTGCTGCCGCTGGCCTACGTGCCGCCGCTGCGCCAGTGGCTGGCCTTCCGCGAGACCGCGCCCTACGGCATCAAGAACGAACGGCTGCGCGAGTGGGTCGCGCAGGCCATGAATTCGAGCCACGTGTCCGCCGCCGGCGCCGACCGCCTGCCGGCCGCGTCCCTGCATCAGGCGTCACGGCTGATCCGCCACGTGCGGGCGCGGCTGCATGAGATCGACGCCCCGGCGGTGGTGCTGCACGCCAGCGAGGACGATGTCAGCGGCCCGCGATCCGTGCTGGAATTGCAGCGCCGGCTGGCGACGACGCCGGAGGTGCACTGGTTCCACCACAGCTATCACATGCTGACGCTGGACAATGAGCGGGGAGCCGTGACCCAGGCGGCCCGACAATTCCTGTTGCGCCAGGTGCCCGTCGTGGACCCTGCCGACCGTGACTTCAACCTTTCCGCGACCGAGGACATCCGCCATGAGCAACACGCTTGAAGAACTGCGCCGTCTGGCCTGCCACGACCTGGGCATGAACGACGCCGACCTGAAGAACGACGTCACCTTCGCCGAACTGGGGCTGGACTCCCTGATGCTGGTGGACTTCATGTTCGCGGTGGAGGACAAGTTCCTGATCGACATCGACCACGACGCGGCGATGAAGCAGCCGACGATCGCCGGCCTGGCCGCGCTGGTGGACGAGCAGTTGGCCGCCAAGGCGGGCAAGGACGGGTCCGCGGCCGCGGCGGCGGCCTGAGGACCGGGCCCGTGAGCCGGGAAGCGGTATGGATCACCGGCATCGGCGCGTGCAGCGCGCTCGGCCCGGACGCGGACGCGCTCGCGGACGCGCTGTCGCAGGGGCGGTCGGGGATCGCGCTGCAGCCGGGAGATCCGGAGCATGGCGTGCCGCCGTTCGCGGCGGCGGCGGTGACGCAGGCGCTGGGGCAGGAGATGCCGCCAGCGCAGCGCAACCTGCACGACCGGCACAGCCTGATGGCACTGCAGGCGGCGCGCGAGGCCTGGACGCAGTCCGGCCTGCCGGCGACCGCGGCGGCGCCGGAACGCGCGGCCGTGGCCTGGGGCACGGGGCTGGGCGGATCGAATGCGCTGCAGCTGTCCTACGCCGAGCACCTGACCAAGACGCCCCCGCGCATCCATCCGTACACGGTGGTGCGGGTCATGAGCAACTCGGCCGCGTCGCATCTGGCGATGAAGTACGGGCTGAAGGCGGCGATGCTGACGATCTCCAATGCCTGCGCCTCGTCGGCGCAGGCGATCGGCGAGGCGCTGATGCTGCTGCGCCAGGGCCGCGCGGACGTGGCGCTGGTGGGGGGCTCGGAGGCGATGCTGAATCCGGGCTCGGTGGGCGCGTGGCAGGCGATGGGCGTGATGGCGCCGCCGGATCCGCAGGATCCCTCGCGGAGCTGCCGTCCGTTCGACGACGGGCGCAAGGGCCTGGTGCTGGGCGAGGGCGCGGCGGCGCTGGTGCTGGAGACGGAAAGCCACGCCCGCGCACGCGGCGCGTCGGCGCTTGCCGTGCTGGCCGGTTATGGGCATAGCGTCGACGCGGTGCACCTGTCGCGGCCCGATGCCGATGGCCAGGAGCGCGCGCTGCGCGCCGCGCTGGCCGACGCGGGGATCGCGCCGTCGCAGGTTGGCTACGTGAACGCGCATGGCACCGCGACCGACGTCGGCGACGTGGTCGAGGCGGAATCGCTGGCCCGGGTCTTCGGCCCGCGCGGCGTGCCGGTCAGCGCGACCAAGGCGCTGCACGGCCACCTGATCGGCGCCGGCGGCGCGCTGGAGCTGGTCGCCTGCGTGCAGGCGCTGCGCCGCGGCGAGCTGCCGCCCAGCGCGAACGTGCGCACGAGCGCGCTCGAAGAAATCGCGGATGTGATCCGCGAGCCGCGGCCATTCGACTCATCGAAAGCCATGGTCAGCAACTCATTCGCGTTCGGCGGAAGCAACGTGTCACTGGTGGTCCGGGCGGCTTGAGCTGCCCTTCAGCTCAAACCGCTCCAGCAGCGTCGCCAACTCCGCTGCGGAGCGCAGGCCGAGCTTCGTGAACGCGCGCGCGCGGTGGACCTCCACCGTGCGGATCGCGATGCCGAGCTCATCGGCGACCTGCTTGTTCAGTTTGCCGGCCGCGACCAGCACCGCGACCTCGCGTTCGCGGTCGGTCAGGCTGGCGAGCCTGCCCGCCACGCTCGCATGCGCGCGCGATTCACGCCAGCGGTGCATGTCCAGCGCAATCGCGCGCTGCACCTTGTTCACCAGCGCCTGGTCGTTGAAGGGCTTCTCGACGAAGTCCAGCGCGCCCTTCTGCATCGCGTCCACCGCCATCGGGATGTCGCCGTGCCCGCTCAGGAAAATCACCGGCAGCGGCACGCCGCGCGCGATCAGCTCGTCATGCACCTGCAGCCCCGACAAGGGCTCCATCCGCACGTCCAGCACGATGCAGCCATGCGGCTCGATCGCATGGTCGAGGGCCTCGAACAGCGCCGTCCCGCCCGGATGCGCCTCCACGCGCAAGCCGTGCGAGCGCATCAGGAAGGCCAGCGCGTCCCGCACTGCCGCCTCGTCGTCCACCAGATGGACGGTCGCCTGTGGGTCGCTCATCGCGCGCCCTCCTTGTATGAATCGATGCCCGCCTCGCCCGCGCCGCACGGCCCGGCGTCCTGACACAGCGGCAGCGTGAAGCTGATCCTCGCGCCGCCGAGCGCGCCCGCGCCGGCTTCCATGCCGCCGTGGTGCGCCTCGATCACGGAGCGGCAGATCGCCAGCCCCATGCCCATGCCCTCCGCCTTGGTCGAGTAGAACGCCGTCGTCAACTGGTCGATGCCGCGCCCCTGCAACCCCGGGCCGTTGTCGTCCACGTCCACGCGCACGAAGCGCTCCCCGACACGCTGCGCCGCGATCCTCACCGTGGGCGCCGGCTTGCCGTGCAACTCATCGAGCGCGTTGCGGACCAGGTTGATCAGCACCTGCTCGATCAGCACCGCGTCGGCCTGCACGTCGGGCAGTCCCGGCGGCAGCGCAACGTCGACGCGCGCGCCGCGCAGGTCCCGCTTGAGCAGCGCCAGCACCCGCGCGACGAGCTCCGGCACCGCGCAGCGCTCCGGCTGCGGCGCGCGGCGCGTCAGGAACGCGCGGATGCGCTGCACGATGCGCCCCGCCTCCTGCGCCTGCTCGCCCAGCCGCCGCAGCGCCTCCATGACGATGTCGTCATCCGGATGCCCGGCCCGCTCCAGCGAGCGCAGCGCGCCGGCGTTGTAGCCGGCGATCGCCGCCAGCGGCTGGTTGAGCTGATGCGCCAGCGCCGAGGCGACCTCGCCCAGCGTGCTCAGCCGCGCCTGATGCGCGAGCGCCTCGGTGCGGCGGCGCTCGCGCTCCTCGGCCTGCTTGCGCGCGCTGATGTCGACGATCGAGCCCATCCAGCCGATCTGCGTGCCGTTGGCGTCCACCAGCGGCGCCTCGAAGATCATCACGTCCAGCACATGCCCGTCGCGGTGCATCCAGCGCGCCTCATAGCCTTCCCGCGGCGCGCCGCCGGCCATGTTGCGGCGGTGCCGGCGCAGGCTGTCCTCCATCTCGTCAGGCAGCCAGTACGGCATCGGCGGCAGGCGTCCGAGCAGTTCATCCGCGCCATAGCCCACGAGGTCGCAGAACGCCCGATTCACATGGGTCAGCCGGCCGTCCAGATCACGCCCGCGCAGGCCCACCGTCAGCGAGTCCTCGACCGCACGCCGCCAGGCGGCCTCGGTGCGGGCCTCGCCTTCGGCGCGGCGCACCTCGCGCATCTGCCGGCGCAGCATCGCGCTGGCCAGCGCCGACAGCAGCAGGAACACCCCCATCAGCGCCGCCGCCAGCGTGTACCACCACGGCCGGTGCGGCACGCGCGTGTTGAGTTCGAGCCAGGTCTCGCGCATCGCCGGGTCGACGCTGACGCGGTAGCTCTGCGTGTCGGGGAGGGCGAGCGCGTCGCCGGTCTGCGCCAGCCGCTGGCCGAGCCCGTCGACCAGCCGCACGTCGTACTTCTGCGCCAGCCACCACGGCACCGTCTGCCGCAGCAGCGCGCTCGGCGCGAAGCGCACCACCAGCCGGCCGCCCTGCGGTCGGGCGGCGCTCCAGTGCGCGGTCAGCCCGCCTTCATCCAGGCTCACGCCGCTGCGCTCCTTCTGCGGCGCGGCCGCCTGGGGCACCTGCTGCGGCACATGCGCGAGCACCCGGTTGTTGAGGTCCAGCACCGTCACGCTCACCCACAGCCGGCGCAGGCCCTCGACCACCGCCCGATGCCGCAGCAGCGCGTTGTCGTCGACCTCGCCCGGCAGCTGCTGGGCGAGCCGGTCCACCGCCGCATGCTCGGCATTGAGCCAATCCGAGATGCGCGCCTCCAGCGACAACGAGTCGGCGATCAGCGTCAGCCGCTCCTCCTCCAGGTCGCGCATGTCGCTCAGGCGCAGCCACACGCCGACCGACGCGGCGAAGGCCAGCGCCAGCACCAGCGGCAGGGCCCAGCTGGCGCGCTTGAGCAGTTGAAGGAGACGACGAGGCACGGCCATGGCAGGCAGTCTAGGCCTTGCGCGGGGCCGCCGCGGAACGCGTGCGATGCGTGTTCTCCTGATGTGGAAGTCCACAACTGGTGGGGCCGGGGCCGGATTTCCACAATCGCCTCCATTCCGGAAACCGGCGCTTTCCGCGCCCCGACCCGGCCGAAGAACATCAGGAGACCTTCATGTCCGCCACCTTCCCCCGCCGCCTGCTGCTGGGCGCCGCGCTGGCCGTCGCCGGCCTGGGCGCCACCGCGTCCGCCTTCGCCCAGGCGCCGATCGTGATCAAGCTGAGCCACGTCGTCGCCCCCGACACCCCCAAGGGCAAGGGCGCGCAGCGCTTCAAGGAACTGGCCGAGGAACGCAGCAAGGGCCGCCTGAAGGTCGAGGTCTACCCCAACAGCCAGCTCTACAAGGACAAGGAAGAGCTCGAGGCGCTGCAGCTGGGCTCGGTGCAGATGCTGGCGCCGTCGCTGGCCAAGTTCGGCCCGCTGGGCGTGAAGGAGTTCGAGGTCTTCGACCTGCCCTTCCTGTTCAAGGACGATGCGTCGTTCCGCAACACCACGAACACCCTGGGCATGGAGCTGTTCAAGAAGCTCGAGCCCAAGGGCATCAAGGGCCTGGCCTTCTGGGACAACGGCTTCCACATCATGAGCGCCAACAAGCCGCTGCACCACGTGGCGGACTTCAAGGGCCTGAAGATGCGGATCCAGTCCTCCAAGGTGCTGGACGCGCAGATGCGCGCGCTGGGCGCGATCCCGCAGGTGATGGCCTTCTCCGAGCTGTACCAGGCGCTGCAGTCGGGCGTGGTCGATGGCACCGAGGGCGTGCCGTCCAACTTCTACACGCAGAAGACCTACGAGGTGCAGAAGCACACGACGCTGAGCAACCACGGCCACCTGGCCTACGCGCTGATCATCAACAAGAAGTTCTATGACGGCCTGCCCGCCGACCTGAAGGCGGTGGTGGACAGCAGCGTCAAGGACGCCACCATCTACGCCAACGCGATCGCGCAGACGGAGAACCAGCAGGCGCTGGAGAAGATCAAGGCCAGCGGCAAGACCACGATCTACACGCTGACGCCGGCCGAGGTGAACGAGTGGAAGCTGGCGCTGATGCCAGTCCACAAGGAGATGGAAGGCCGCGTCGGCAAGGCCACCGTCGAGGCCGCCTACAAGGCCGCCGGCTTCGTCCCGCCGAAGTGAGTTCCCCCCCTACCGGCTGACGCCGGCCCCCCAGGGGGCGGACCCCAGGAGCCCGGCAAAGCCGGTTCTCCGGGCTCCCGCTTGATAGGTCCGCCCGCCTGGGGCGGCGTCCTGTGTGCCGCGCCCCTGCTCTGGGCGGCGCGGCCTTCTTTTGTCTGAAGGAGATCGCCATGTCGCTGAGATGGTTGGATCGATTGGAGGAGAGCCTGATCGCTTTCCTCATGGGCGCTGCGACGCTGGTCATCGCGATGGCCGTTCTGCATCGTTTCCTGGCCGGCGTGCCGCATCTGCAGGACCTGGTCATCCGCATCGACGTGAGCTGGGCGCAGGAGCTGTGCATCTACATGTTCGTGTGGATGGCCAAGTTCGGCGCCGCCTACGGCGTGCGGGCCGGCACCCACGTGGGCGTGGACGTGCTGGTGCGCAAGCTCAAGCCGGAGCACGCGAAGTACCTGGTGATCTTCAGCCTGCTGGCCGGCGCGGTGTTCACCGCGACCATCGGCACGCTGGGCGCGACCTTCGTGTGGGAGAACGGCGCGCACTACGCGTTCACGCATGCCTTCGGCATCGAGAACCCCGACCTCTTCGAAGGCCCCACCTCGCCCGACCTGGAGATCCCGACCTGGATCGCGTATTCATGCGTGCCGCTGGGCTCCTACCTGATGTGCTTCCGCTTCCTGCAGGTGTGCTGGCACTTCATCCGCACCGGCGAGGCGCCGCACGCGGACCACGGCCATGTCGAAGGCATCGAGGATGACGTCGCCGCGGTCGGCGCGGCCAAGACGGCCGAGGAGGCCGCCAAGTCGGCCAAGGGAGATCGCGCATGAACACCCTGATCATCTTCTCGCTGCTGGTGGTGCTGATGCTCACCGGCATGCCGATCTCGATCTCGCTGGGCCTGACGGTCCTGACCTACCTCTTCACGATGACGAACGTGCCGATCGAATCGGTCGCGCTCAAGCTGTTCACCGGCATCGAGAAGTTCGAGATCATGGCCGTGCCCTTCTTCATCCTGGCGGGCAATTTCCTGACCCATGGCGGGGTGGCGCGGCGGATCATCCACTTCGCCACGACCATGATCGGCCACTGGTACGGAGGCCTCGGCCTGGCCGGCGTGCTGGCCTGCGCGATGTTCGCGGCGATCTCGGGCTCATCGGTCGCGACGGTCGTCGCGGTCGGTTCCATCATCCTGCCGGCGATGACCAAGCAGGGCTATCCGAAGCAGTTCGGCGCGGGCGTGATCACGACGTCCGGCGCGCTGGGCATCCTGTTCCCGCCGTCGATCAACCTGGTGATGTTCTCGATCGCAACGGCAGGCATGAGCGCCACCGGCCCCAACGGCGAGGCCGTCGGCACCGCGTCGGTGGGCCAGCTGTTCATGGCCGGTGTCGTGCCCGGCGTGTGCCTGTCGCTGCTGCTGGGCATCACCACCTGGTACCGCGCCAAGAAGTACGACTACCCGCGCATGGTCAAGGCGACCTGGGCCGAGCGCTTCAAGGCCTTCCGCGAGAGCTTCTGGGGCCTGATGCTGATCGTCGTCGTCATCGGCGGCATCTACAGCGGCAAGTTCACGCCGACCGAAGCCGCCGCCGTGGCCGCGGTGTACGCCTTCATCATCTCGGTCTTCGTCTACAAGGACATGGGCCTGAAGGACGTGCCCAAGGTGCTGCTGAAAGCCGCGGCAATGAGCTCGATGCTGCTGTACATCATCACCAACGCGGTGCTGTTCAGCTTCCTGATGGCCTCCGAGCAGATCCCCCAGACGATGGCCGCGTGGATGTCGGCGCAAGGGTTCGGACTGATCGTCTTCCTGCTGCTGGTCAACCTGATCCTGCTGGGCGCAGGCAACTTCATGGACCCGGCAGCCATCGTGCTGATCATGGCACCCATCCTGTTCCCGGTCGCAGCCAAGCTCGGCGTCGATCCGGTACACCTGGGCATCCTGATGGCCGTCAACATGGAAGTCGGCCTGTGCCACCCGCCCGTGGGACTCAACCTCTACGTGGCGTCAGGGATCACGAAGATGGGAATCACCGAACTCACCGTCGCAGTGTGGCCGTGGCTGCTCACAATGCTCGGCTTCCTGCTGGTCGTGACCTACTGGCCAGGACTGTCGCTCGCACTGCCCAGAGCGCTGGGGTTGGTCGTGTAAGCCTCGGCCCCCCCCTTGATGAAAAGCCCCGCTCGCGCGGTCTGCGCGGCGGGGCTTTTTTGCTTCAAGGGCCTCTTTGGACTGCCACGTTCAGAGCGCGGGCCCGGCGAGGGCATGGGGGATCCCTCCAGGACCCCCAAGCCCTCCCCGGACCCCATCAGCAGCGAGGACCATCATCAGCATCCAGGACCATCATCAGGTCCGAGGACCATCATCAGGACCGGGAGGATCAGACGCCGCCGCGGTAACTGCCAGCCTCGGCGGACAGGCCCGCCTTCACTCCGCGCGTGAGATCGTCGGCGTAAACCTCGTCGCGTCCCTCGGACAGCGCGCGCAGCACCTGATTCGCAACATCCAGCGGATCGGCCTTCGGCGCATCGATGCCCGAAGCCATGTCGGTGTCCATGAAGCCGACATGCAGCGCCACCACCGCCGTACCCTGCCCTTTCAGCTCCTGGCGCAGACCGTTGGTCACCGACCAGGTCGCCGCCTTCGATACGCTGTAAGTCGCGGCGCCCGGCAGGTTGAGCCAGCTCAACACCGACAACACGTTGACCACGGCGCCGCCACCCTGCTCCTTCAGCGTCGGCGCGAAGGCCCGCGCCAGCGCCAGCGGGCCAACGACGTTGGTCTCGAACTCGTCCCGCAAGGCGCCCAGCGCGCCATCGGCCAGCAAGGACGAACCGCGCGAGATGCCCGCGTTGTTGATCAGCAGCGTGACATCACCGGCAGCACGCACCGCCGCCTCGATCTGCTCAGGCTTGTTCACATCGAGCTGCACCGGCACGACGCCCGGCAGGTCGATCGTGGACGGGTCGCGCACGGCGGCGTAGATCTTCTTCGCGCCAGCAGCTTGCAGCGCCTTGACGAAGCTCTTGCCGAGCCCGCGGTTGGCGCCGGTGACGAAAGCAACAGTGTTCTTGAATTCCATGATCGGCCTTTGGCTGTTTAGATGATTAACGACATCAATACTTTAATGTTGGTCGTACTCAAAACACGGAAGGGCATGCGACTTGCCCCTGCTGCCGGCAGGGACGTCGCGCGGATGGCCCCGGATTGACGGTTCCGTGGCGGACGCCGTCCCGGCGGCCCACGACGAAAAGGGCGAGGGCAATAATCCCCATCACCCCATTCCCGGAGAACGCGTCGATGCCCAGGCTTGCGCTGTTGCCCGTGACGATCGCCGCCCTGGCGCTGAGCGCCTGCGGCGACAAGCCGCCGCCGGCCTGGTCCGGCTACGCGGAGGGGGATCCGGTCTACGTCGCGGCGCCGGTGGCCGGCCAGTTGATGGCGCTGAACGTGCAGCGCGGCGACACGGTCGACGCGGGCGCCTCGCTGTTCAGCATCGATGTGACGCCGGTGAGCGCGGCCCGCGCCGAAGCCGATGCGCGGCTGGCCGCCGCGCGCGCCGAGCAGGCCGACGCCGCCAAGGGCCGCCGCCCTGACGAGATCGCGATGAATCGCGCCCAGCTGGCGCAGGCCCGCGCGCAGTCGGCGCTGGCGGATTCGGATCTGGCGCGGCAGCAGCAGTTGATCGGACAGGGTTTCATCTCGGCGTCGCGGCTGGACGACGCGCGCGCCGCCGCCGCGCAGGCGCGCCAGCGGGTGCGTGAACTGGAATCCTCGCTGCGCGTGGCCGAACTGCCGGCGCGCGCCGATCAGCAGGCCGCCGCGCGCGCCAACACGGAGGCGGCCTCCGCGGCGCTCGCGCAGCAGCAGTGGCGCGAGTCGCAGACCCGGCAGAGCGCCCCCGCCGCCGGCCTCGTCGACGACACCTTCTTTCGCGTCGGCGAGTACGTGAACGCCGGCCAGCCGGTCGTGTCGCTGCTGCCGCCGTCGCAGCGCAAGGCCCGCTTCTACGTGCCGGAGCCGGAGCTGGCCTCGCTGCGCCAGGGACAGCCGGTGCAACTCAGCTGCGATGGCTGCGGCGCGCCGATCCCCGCGCGCGTGAGCTACATCTCGCCGCAACCGGAGTACACGCCGCCGGTCATCTACTCGAACAGCCAGCGCGCGCGGCTGGTGTTCCTCGTCGAGGCCAGGCCGGAGCCCTCTCAGGCGCTGCGGCTCCATCCCGGGCAGCCGCTGGAGGTGCGGGCCATCGCGACGGCGCCATCTTCCGCTTCGTCGGCCGCTTCGTCCGCCGCGGTCTCCGCCGCTTCCCGCCCATGAGCGACCTCGCCATCGATGTCCGCGGGCTGACGAAGCGCTACGGCCATCGGACCGTGGTGGACCACGTGGACCTGCAGCTCGGGCGCGGACGCATCTGCGGCTTCCTCGGTCCCAACGGCAGCGGCAAGACGACGACGATCCGCATGCTCTGCGGCCTGCTGACGCCCGATGAGGGCGAAGGCACCTGCCTGGGACTGGACATGCGCCGGCAGGCCGCCGAGATCAAGCGGCAGGTGGGCTACATGACGCAGCGATTCGGCTTGTACGAGGATCTGTCGATCCGCCAGAACCTGGACTTCATCGCGCGGCTGTTCGAGCTCGGCGACCGCGCTCGGCGCGTCGACGAGGCGCTCGATCGCCTGGGGCTGAAGTCGCGCCAGGACCAGTTGGCGGGCTCGCTGTCGGGCGGCTGGAAACAGCGGCTGGCGCTGGCCGCCTGCCTGCTCCACGAGCCGCGGCTGCTGCTGCTCGACGAACCGACCGCGGGCGTCGATCCCAAGGCGCGCCGCGACTTCTGGGACGAGATCCATCGCCTCGCCGCCGACGGCATCACCGTGCTGGTCTCGACGCATTACATGGACGAGGCCGAGCGCTGCCATGAACTCGCCTACATCGCCTACGGCAAGCTGCTCGCGCGCGGCACGCAGCGCGAGATCATCGATCAGGCGGGCCTCGCCGTCTGGGCGCTGCACGCGGACGACCCGCGGCGGTTGACCGAGGCCTCCATCGCGCTCAACGGCGCGGACGGCGTGCTCAGCGTGGCGGCGTTCGGCAACAGCCTGCATGTCGCCGGGCAGGACGAGGCATGGCTGGAAGAGGCGATCGCTCCGTTTCGCGAGCGGCCCGGGCTGCGCTGGGAGCGCGCCGAGGCGAACCTGGAGGATGTGTTCATCAGCCTGATCAGCCGCAGCCCGGACAACTTCGAGGACGCACCGCCGAAGACCGCCACGCCAAGTGCTGCGACGAAGGAGCCGGCGCGATGAGCGCGCGGCGCTTCAGCCTGGCGCGGGTGCTGGCGATCTTCATCAAGGAGGTCCAGCAGATGCTGCGCGACCGGCCGACCTTCGCGATGGCGGTGGGCGTGCCCATCCTGCAGCTGCTGCTGTTCGGGTACGCGATCAACACCGATCCAAAGGGCCTGCCGACGGCCGTCGTGACACAGGACCGCGGGCCGATGGCGCGCAGCCTGGTCGCGGCGATGGAACAGAGTGGCTATTTCCGCATCCAGGCGCGGCCGGCGTCGGAGCGCGAAGGGGACGCGCTACTCGAGGACGGCGAGGTGCAGTTCCTGATCGTGATCCCGCCGGACTTCAGCCGCCGCGTCGTGCGCGGCGAGCAGCCGGCCGTGCTGGTGAGTGTCGACGCGACGGACCCGTCCGCGTCGAGCAATGCGCTCGCGGCGCTGGCGCAGCTCGGCGCGCAGGCGCTGCGGCGCGATCTGGTCGGGGCGCTGGCCGCGGAGGCGGCCCGCATGCCCTTTGAATGGCGCATTCATCGGCGCTACAACCCGGAGGGCCTGTCCCGCTACAACATCGTGCCGGGGCTGATCGGCACCATCCTCACGATGACGATGGTGATGCTGACCGGACTGGCGATGACGCGCGAGCGCGAGCGCGGGACGATGGAGAACCTGCTCGCCACGCCGGTGCGGCCGCTGGAGGTGATGATCGGCAAGATCCTGCCCTACATCGTGCTGGGCTACGTGCAGCTGGGCGTGATCCTGCTGGCCGCGGCGCTGCTGTTCGAGATCCCGATGGCGGGGAGTTTTGCGCTGTTGCTGGCGATGATCGGCGTGTTCATGCTGGCCAACCTGGCGGTGGGCTTCACCTTCTCGACGCTGGCGAAGAACCAGCTGCAGGCGCTGCAGGCGACGTTCTTCTTCTTCCTGCCGTCGATGCTGCTGTCGGGCTTCATGTTCCCGTTCCGCGGCATGCCGCGCTGGGCGCAGGTGATCGGCGAGGCGCTGCCGCTGACGCACTTCCTGCGCATCGTGCGGGGGATCATGCTCAAGGGGAACGGCTTCGGGCAGTTGGTGCCGGAGCTCTGGCCAATGCTGGTGTTCCTGCTCGTCGCGGGAACGATCGCGCTGATGCGCTATCGGCAGACGCTGGACTAGCGCTGCCACGGCGAGGGCACTCGAGGCCCTTGCCCACGGGGAAGTCCCGACCCCGCCTTCAGCCGCGCTTCAGCACGGCTTCAGCGGTCCTTCAGAGCCGCGGCGCATCGTGGCCGCTCGCGGTCAGGATGGATGGAGGTCAGCATGGGCAGCGATCGCAATCGACAGGCCGGCGCCGGCAGCCGGCGCGCCTTGCGGTGGCGGAGAACAGCGGCAGCAGCGGCGCTTGGGGCCGTCTGCGCCTGCACCGGCGCCATCGCGCAGTCCTACGGGCCCGCTCAGTCATCCGAGCTCTCCCAGTCCGCTCCGTCTGCCCATCCGGGCACCGGGCACGATGCCGATCACCTCACCGACACCACCCCGGCCATCGCACTCGCTTCCGCAGCCGTGGCCGCTCCCGCGAATGCGCCCACCGCTCCATCCCCCGCCGCCAGCGAGCCAGGGACCGCCAACGCCAGCCGCGCGCCGCTGCCGCTGCGCGCCTCCCTCGCCGCGCTGCGCTCCCGGATGCAGCCCTGGCAGAGCAGCTCCTCCGCCAACGCCAATGGCGGCGCGATGCTGCATCAAGGCTTGAACGTCCAGGTGATCGAGCTCCCCCGCGAGGGCGCGCCCATCGGGCCGCCACCCAAGCGCGCCCATCACGCGCTGAGCGTCGGCATGGACGGCCCCAAGCAGTTCCTTCGCGGCATCGGACTCGACGCCACCGAATGCGCCGGCCGCTTCCGAATGCCGTCCAAGCTCGGCCGCAAGGGCGACGGCTCGACGCAGGTCGACATTGCCGCCCAGCTCGGCATGGCCTGCAAGTTCTGAGGCACCGCCGCGGCGCGCCCGCGTCAGGCGTCAGGCTTCAGGCGTCAGGCGTCAGGCGTCAGGCATAAAGCGTCGCGCGTCCGTCGCGGACAAAGCCCGCCAGCCGGAGCCCGCAAGCCTGCGCCGTACGGATCGCCAGATGCGTCGGCGCGCTGACCGCCGCGAGCATCGGCATGCCGGCGAGCGCCGCCTTCTGAACCATCTCGAAGCTCGCGCGGCTGGTCACCGCCGCGAAGCCTTGCGACGCATCGATCCCCGCACGCGCCATCGCGCCGATCAGCTTGTCCAGCGCGTTGTGCCGGCCGACGTCCTCCCGAACCAGCGCCACCTCGCCCTCGACCCCGCACCAGGCCGCCGCATGGATGCCCCCGGTGCGTTGCTGCAAGGGCTGCGCCTGCGCCAGCTCGCGCATCGCGCGCGACAGCGCCGGCACCAGCGCGCCGGCGTCGCGGAGCCCTTCCGGCAGCGGCGGCACCGGCCGCTGCGGTGGGCGGAAGACCTGATCGAGGTTGTCCGTCCCGCACAGCCCGCAGCCGGTGCGGCCCGCCATGCTGCGCCGGCGCTCCTTGAGCAGCGCCTCGCAGCGCGCGGTCACGCGCAGCTGCAGCGCCACGCCATTCGGCCGCGAGCGCACTTCCACGTCGAGCAGATCCGCCGGCGACGCCAGCAGCCCCTCCGTCAGCGAAAAGCCCAGCGCGAAATCCTCGAGATCGAGCGGCGTCGCCAGCATCACCGCATGCGACAGGCCGTTGTACTCGAGCGCGACCGGCACTTCCTCGGCGACGAACTCCTCGTCGCCCGCGCGCGCGGCCCCGAGCCGCTCCGGCCGCACCGCGATCAGCGCGGATGGCAGCGGCGCGTCGTCGTCGGGCGCGGCCTCGCCCGGCAGCGGGCAGGCCGTCATGACGCAGCCTCGCCGTCGCCGCGTCCCGCCGGCGTGATGCGCGCGATCCAGCGCCCGTCCTCGTCGACCTGCAGCCGGACCCAGCCGGGTCCCTGCTCGTCGCCGACGCGCGCGTCGCTCATCAGCGTGTAGAGCCGCAGCAGCACGCTGACCCGCAGCCCCGTGCGCTTGGCCAGCCGCGGCAGCGAGACGCCATTGCCGCCATCCAGCTCGGCCAGCGTCTCCAGCGCGAAGCGCGCCTGCGCGGCCATGTCCCGGTCATCGCCGGCGTCGCCGTCCTCGCCCACCTCGAGGCGCTCGGGGACCTCGTCGGCGGCATCCGTGGCGGCGGCGTTCATGCGCGGACCTTCCCCCGGCGCCCGGTCAGGCGCCCGCGCCCGCCACGGAGCGGGCCTGCTCCTGCGGCAGCGGCTCGTCCTGCGGACGCAGCGTCAGCACCACCGGGATGGACTTCGAGGTCGGCGTGCCGGCCCCGATCGAGATGCTGCTCAGCGGCACCAGCGCATTGGTCTCCGGGAAGTAGCTGGCCAGACAGCCGCGCGGGATGTCGTACTCGATCAGCACGAACTTCTCGGCGCGGCGCGTGTCGCCGTCGCTGTAGACGCTGGTGATGTCGACCCACTGACCGGCCTTCATGCCGATCTGCCGCAGGTCTTCCTTGTTGATGAAGACCACGCGGCGATGGCCCCAGACGCCGCGGTAGCGGTCGTCCATGCCGTAGATCGTCGTGTTGTACTGGTCGTGCGAGCGCACCGTCGCCAGGTTGAACACCACCGTCTTGTGCTCGATCGCCCGCGCCTGCGCCAGATGGAAGGGCGTGTCCGTGGGCAGCGCGTGGGTGATGAAGTTGGCCTTGCCGGTGGGCGTGTTCCAGACCCGCTCCGACGCGGTGTTGCGCAGGCGGAAGCCGCCCGGCGTCTTGATCTTCTCGTTGAAGCCCTTGAAGTCGTCGAAGACCTCTTCGATCTTGTCGCGGATGCGCGAGTAGTCCTCCACCAGCCACAACCACGGCGTCTTGGAACGCCCCTTGAGCGTCGCGGCCGCCAGGCGCGCCACGATCATCGGCTCGGACAGCAGGTGCTCCGAGGCCGGCGCGTTCATGCCGCTGGAGATGTGGACCATGCTCATCGAGTCCTCGACGGTCACGCCCTGCGGGCCGCTGGCCTGCATGTCGATCTCGGTGCGGCCCAGGCAGGGCAGCACCAGCGCCTCCTTGCCGTGGATGGTGTGGCTGCGGTTGAACTTGGTGGTGACGTGCACCGTCAGCTCGGTCGAGCGCAGCGCCTTCCAGGTCGCCACCGTGTCCGGCGTCGCCGAGGCGAAGTTGCCGCCCAGCGCGAAGAAGATCTTGCCCTTGCCCTCCAGCATCGCCTGGATGGCCTCGACCGTGCCGTAGCCGTTCTGGCGCGGCGGCTCGAAGCCGAAGACCTGGCCCAGGCGGTCCAGCAGCGCCTTGGGCGGCTTCTCGTAGATGCCCATCGTGCGGTCGCCCTGCACGTTGGAATGGCCGCGCACCGGGCAGGCCCCGGCGCCCGGACGGCCCAGGTTGCCGCGCAGCATCAGCAGCGCCGCGATGTGCTGGATGGTCGCCACCGAGTGCTGATGCTGCGTGATGCCCATGCCCCAGCAGATGATCACGCGCTTGGCCTGCGCGTACAGGTCTCCGGCGGCGCAGAGCTGCTCCTGCGACAGGCCCGACTCGGCCTCCAGCGCCTCCCAGCTCTCGGCGCGGATGCTGGCCTCGAAGTCCTCGATGCCATGGGTGTGCTCGGCGATGAAGGCCAGGTCCAGCACGCGCTCGCCACCCGCGGCGACGGCCGCGTCATCGAGCTCGAAGACGCGCTTGCACAGCGCCTTCATGACGGCCATGTCGCCGCCGATGCGCAGCTGGAAATAGTGGGTCGAGATCGGCGTGCTGCCCAGCGTCGCCATCTCCATCTTGTCCTGCGGGTCGGCGAAGCGCTCCAGGCCGCGCTCGCGCAGCGGGTTGAAGCTGACGATCTTGCAGCCGCGCTTGGACGCCTCGCGCAGCTCGCCCAGCATGCGCGGGTGATTCGTGCCGGGGTTCTGGCCGAAGATGAAGATCGCGTCCGCCTGCTCGAAGTCGTGCAGCGTCACCGTGCCCTTGCCGATGCCGATGGTCGGCTTCAGGCCCTGGCCGCTGGGCTCGTGGCACATGTTCGAGCAGTCGGGGAAGTTGTTGGTGCCGAACTCGCGCACGAACAGCTGGTACAGGAACGCGGCCTCGTTGCTGGCGCGGCCCGAGGTGTAGAACATCGCCTCGTTCGGATCCTGCAGCGCGTTCAGCCGCGCGGCGATCAGCTCGAAGGCGTCGTCCCACGCGATCGGCACGTAGCGGTCGCTGGCGGCGTCGTAGACCAGCGGCTCGGTGATGCGGCCCAGGTTCTCGAGGTCGAAATCGGACCACTCGGCCAGCTCGCTGACCGTGTGGCTGCCCAGCACCTGCGGCGTGGCGCGGTGCGAGGTCGCCTCGGCCGCGATGGCCTTGGCGCCGTTCTCGCAGAACTCGAAGGTCGAGCGGTGATCCCGGTCCGGCCAGGCGCAGCCCGGGCAGTCGAAGCCATCGGGCTGGTTGGCCGACAGCAGCGTCTTGGCGCCCTTGACCGCGACACCCTGCTGCTGCAGGTGCTTCGCGACACTGCGCAGCGCGCCCCAGCCGCCAGCCGGCCCCTTGTAGAAATGGATCTTCTGCTCTGCTGTCATTGGTGCCCCCGGATAGAACGGGCCGCGGCCCGTTCTATCCACCCCCCGAGGGGGTGGCGGGCCGGCTTGGGGCGGCCCGGCGCTCGGCCCGCCCCTCGCTAACAAGGAAGAATGGCAGACCGAGGTCTGCCATCGATGGTCTCAGTATCGGCGCTGCTCGGCAGCGCCGTGTGCTGAGGGTTATCAGCTGAAGAACTTCGATGCGCTCAGCAGCGTGCGGTAAATGCCCCAGGCCAGCGGGATGCCCACGGCCAGCCAGGCCAGCACGACCAGCGCCGTCGGCGTCGCCTTGCCGGTGCCAGGGCCGCTGCCCACTTCATTGGCCGCGGCCTTCTCGTGCGCCAGCTGCTTCTCGACAGCCAGTTCGGCGTCGGTCATGAAGTGCTTGTCGGCGACCGGGCGGATGGCCAGGTTGGCGATCAGGCCGATGACCAGCATGCCCACCAGGATGTACATGGTCTGGTTGTAGACCTGCTCGCGCGGAATGCCCAGACCCAGCTGATAGTCGCGCATGTAGTTCACGACGATCGGGCCCAGGATGCCGGCGGTGGCCCAGGCGGTCAGCAGACGGCCGTGGATCGCGCCCACCATCTGCGTGCCGAAGAGGTCGCCCAGGTAGGCCGGCACGGTGGCGAAGCCGCCGCCATACATCGACAGGATCACGCAGACCGCGGCCACGAAGGCCAGCTTGTGACCGGCGGCGGCGCTGCTCGGCAGCGAGGCGTACAGCAGCCCGCCCAGCACGAAGAACACGGTGTAGGTCAGCTTGCGGCCCAGCTTGTCCGACAGCGAGGCCCACACGAAGCGGCCGCCGATGTTGAACAGGCTCAGCAGCGCGGTGAAGCCGCCGGCGATCGCCGCGATCGCAGCCAGCTGGGTCTTGTCCAGTTCACTGAACTTGGCCGACACGCCGATCAGCGAGCCGCCGAAGATCTCCTGCAGCATCGGGCTGGCCATGCCGATCACACCGATGCCGGCCGACACATTCATGCACAGCACGATCCACACCAGCCAGAACTGCGGGATGCCCCAGACCTTCTTCACGTGCACGTGGCGCTGCGTGATCATGGTGTTGGCCGCCTGCGCGACCGGCGGGGTCCAGCCTTCCGGCTTCCAGCCGGTGGGCGGCACGCGGTAGCCCAGCGCGCCCGCGACCATGAACACGAAGTAGATCAGCGCCATCACGACGAAGGTCTGCATCACGCCCGGGTCGGTCGGGGTGGCGAAGCGCTTCATCAGCTCCACCGCCAGCGGCGAACCGATCATCGCGCCGCCGCCGAAGCCCATGATGGCCATGCCGGTGGCCATGCCGCGGCGGTCCGGGAACCACTTGATCAGCGTCGACACCGGCGAGATGTAGCCCAGCCCCAGGCCGATGCCGCCGATCACGCCCGAGCCGAGGATCATCATCCAGAACTGGTGGGTGTGGATGCCGATCGCGGAGATCAGCATGCCGCCGCACCAGCACACGGCCGACACCAGGCCCGCCTTGCGCGGACCGGCGCGTTCCAGCCAGCCGCCCCAGATCGCGGCGGCGCAGCCCAGGAACACGAAGAACAGCGTATACATCCAGCCCAGCGTCGCGACGCTCCAGTCGCAATCGGTGGCGAACAGCTGGGCGAAGAAACCCACGTCCTTGCCGCACGCGGCGCCCGCGCCGGCGGTCTGCAGCATCTTGGACAGCGGCAGCCAGAACACCGAGAAGCCGTAGGCCATCCCGATGCACAGGTGAATGGCCAGCGCGCTCGGCGGCACGAGCCAGCGGTTGAAACCAGGAGCGGCGATGGTGCGCTCCTTGTCCAGCCAGCTCGAGCCGGCGGATCCGACGCTCGGGTCGGTCAGCACAGTAGACATGGGTCCTCCTCAAACAATGATTGGCGGCCGCGACGCGGCCCGCTGATGGGCGACCCGGCCGGAAACCCCTCCCCGGCACCCTGATCGGCCGCGTCCCGTGTTCCGATGACCCCATTCACGTGGCAGTTGGGGAGCGGTTAGGACACGCTCACTCGTTACGCGGTGAAATATCCAGCTCAGAACGCTTGCGGCGGGCGCGATATTGACGCATGTCATTGACATTCACTGACAACCCCACATAGCGAGCGGACATCTATCGCACGAAACCGACAGCCGGTGTCTATCGTGCGCTGGGCGGTACGTGCATTCGGACCGCGTACTTCGGGCGATGTTCGCGCGCAATCAGGGACGCACCGGAGAGCCCGGGAGGGACTTTCCCGCAGCAAGGAAGCAGGGGCGGGCTTGGCATTTGCCCCATGGAAGCCGCGGATGTATCGCGGTGAAACCTGCCGTTTGTCCTACAGAAGTACGCGACGTCGACCCACGGAAGCCCTCCTCGCCACGGTCCACAGTAGGTCCTAACCGATCTCACCGATCGGCCCCTCAAGCCCAAAGGAGAGACTGAATGAACGTGACCAAGCCCCTCGTGACCGGTGCTGTTGCCCTGACCGCTTTCGCCAGCGTGCTGGGCCTGGCGTATGCGCAGGTGGAGAACTCGACCGAGTCCACCCAGCCGCAGACGCAGGAACAGCAATACCCCGCGACGCAGACCGATCCGGCCCAGCAGGCCGCTCCGGCCGAGCAGAGCATGACGCCGGCGGACCAATCGCAGCAGCAGTCGACGGATCCGCAAGCGCAATCGCAGACCCAGTCCCAGCAGACGCAGCCGGAAGCCCAGTCGCAGCAGGCCCAGCCCCAGTCCTCGGACCAGTGGCAGAGCCAGCAAAGCCAGCAGTCGCAGCTGCCCAGCGAGCCGACCAGCGCCGGCACGCCCGCTCCGCGCGCCGA
>Ga0099823_1000122_pt1 | contig 39631 bp, 32 predicted proteins | sample CowpearedBW_FD_76831 | JGI IMG/M metagenome (GOLD analysis project Ga0099823, IMG submission 76831) | Root nodule microbial communities of legume samples collected from California, USA - Cow pea red BW | ecosystem: Host-associated > Plants > Roots > Nodule | place: USA: California | collected...
ACCAGCGCCGCCGCGACGGTGCTCTTGCCGCTGCCGATGCCGCCGGTCAGGCCGATGCGCACGGTGGATGGGCCGCGAGAACGATCAGACCGGCTGCAGGCCGAGCCATGCGGCCACGCGCGTGGTCCCGGTCAGCAGCACCGCCAGTCCGCCTCCGGCGAGGAAGGGGCCGAAGGGCACATAGCGGCCCTCGCGCAGACCGCCACTCATCTTCAGGCCGATGCCGACGAAGGCGCCGATCAGCGATGCGAACAAGGCCACCGGCAGCACCATCTGCCAGCCCAGCCAGGCACCCAACGCGGCCAGCAGCTTGAAGTCGCCGTAGCCCATGCCTTCCTTGCCGGTCGCCAGCTTGAAGACCCAGTAGATCGTCCACAGCGCCAGATAGCCCACCACCGCGCCGATCAGCGCATCCTGCAGCGAGACCGGAATCCACTGGGCATAGGCGGCGATCAGGCCAGCCCAGAGCAGCGGCTGGTTGATGCTGTCGGGCAGCAGCGTCGTGTCCCAATCGATGCCGGCCAGCGCCACCAGCGCCGCGGCGAAGCCGCAATACAGCAGCGTCGCCGGCTGGGCGCCGAAGCGCCACGCGACGCCGGCGAACAACAGGCCGGTCAGCAGTTCGACGAAGGGATAGCGCTTGGAAATCGGGGCCTTGCACGAGGCGCACTTGCCGCCCAGCCGCAGCCAGCCAAGGACCGGCAGGTTCTCGTGCCAGCGCAGCCCGTGGCCGCAATGTGGGCAGCGGGATGCCGGGCGGATCAGCGAAAAAACCGGGAGCCGATCGAGTGCCTCGCGCAGCGGCACGGCGGACGCGGCCAGCCGCTGGGCCTGGGCCGCGTCGAGTCCGGCGTGCGTGCGCAGGTCGTCCTCCTGCGACAGCTGATCGGCGCAGTCGGACAGCCAGGTGCGCTGCAGCATCACCGGCAGCCGGTAGATCACCACGTTCAGGAAGCTGCCCACGCACAGGCCGATGAGGCCGAGGTACGCGGGCGAGAGCAGCGCTTCCAGCAGAGGCTGGTCCAGCACTTAGACCACCGCGCCCAGCTTGAAGATCGGCAAGTACATCGAGACGACGATGCCACCGATCAAGCCGCCGAGGAAGACGATGATCAGCGGCTCCATCAGGCTGGACAGCGCCTTCACCGCGTCGTCCACTTCTTCTTCGTAGAAGTCGGCCGCCTTGCCCAGCATGTGATCCAGCGATCCGGACTCCTCGCCGATCGATGCCATCTGCAGCACCATGATCGGGAAAATGCCGGTGGTCTGCATCGAGGTGGTCAGCGAGGCGCCGGTCGACACGTCGCGCTGGATCTTCTCCGTCGCCTCGACGAACACCGCATTGCCCGAGGCGCCGCCGACGGAGTCGAGCGCTTCGACCAGCGGCACACCTGCGGCGAACATCGTCGCCAGCGTGCGCGTCCAGCGGGCCACCGCCGACTTGTAGATCAGCTGTCCGAAGATGGGGACTTTCAGCAGCAGCCGGTCCATGAACTTCTGCATCTTCTCCGAGCGTTTCCAGCTCTGAAAGAAGAAATAGAGGCCGCCGCCGATCACGCCGAAGATCAGCCACCAGTACGCGACGAAGATCTCCGACATCGCCATCACGAACAGCGTGGGGGCCGGCAGGTCCGCGCCGAAGGACTTGAACACGTCCTTGAAGGCCGGGATGACGAAGATCATGATCACGGCGGTCACGACGAAGGCCACGATCATCACCGCGATCGGGTAGGTCAGTGCCGACTTGATCTTGCCCTTCAGCGCGACGGTCTTTTCCTGGTAGATCGCCAGGCGATCCAGCAGCGCTTCCAGGATGCCGCCCTGCTCGCCGGCCTCGACCAGGTTGCAGTACAGCGCGTCGAAGTAGAGCGGGTGCTTGCGGAAGGCGGCCGACAGCGAAGTGCCGGTCTCGACATCCTGCCGGATGTCGGTCAGCAGCTTGGTCAGCCGCGGGTTCGGCGAGCCCCGCGCCACGATGTCGAAGGCCTGCAGCAGGGGCACGCCGGCGCGCATCATCGTCGCCAACTGGCGCGTGAAGACGGCGATGTCCTTCTGCTTGATGGACTTGCCGCCTGAACTGCGGCGCTTCTTGACCTTCGTGACCAGGATGCCCTGGCGGCGCAGCGAGGCGCTGATGACGGCCTCGCCGCCGGCGCGCATCTCACCGCGGACGATCTTGCCGTTGCGGTCCTTGCCTTCCCATTCGAAGACGAATTCCTTGATGCCCTTGGAAGAGCTCCTGCCGCTCGCGGTGGTCGTTGCCATATCACCTCCTGCCGTCGCGCCGGTTGACCGGCGCTCCCAATCTTTGACTCGTTCGAACGGTCCCGGTGGCCCGACGCCAGACGCGCAAACGCGGCGCCCGCGAGCGCCGCGTCATCCGCCTGGCCTCATTCGTTGGTGGCCGCCAGCACCTCTTCCAGTGTCGTGACGCCCGCCCGGACCTTCACCAGCCCCGACTGCCGCAGATCGCGCACGCCATCCGCGCGCGCCTGCTCGGCAATGTCCATGGCCGTTCCCTCGGACAGGATGATCCGCTGGATTGCCTCGCTGATGGGCATCACTTGGTAAAGGCCGACACGTCCCCGATAACCATTGTTGCAACTTGAGCAGCCCACCGCGCGGTAAGGCTTCCAGCTGCCGTCCAGATCGCTCTCCGCGAAGCCGGCGCGCAGCAGCGCGTCGCGCGGATAGTCGGCCGGCGCCTTGCAGTTCTCGCACAGCCGCCGCGCCAGGCGCTGCGCGGTGATCAGCAGCACGCTCGACGCGATGTTGAACGGCGCCACACCCATGTTCAGCAAACGGGTGAGCGTCGTCGGCGCGTCGTTGGTGTGCAGCGTCGACATCACCATGTGGCCGGTCTGCGCGGCCTTGATGGCGATGTCGGCGGTTTCCAGGTCCCGGATTTCGCCGACCATGATGATGTCGGGATCCTGGCGCAGGAAGGCCTTCAGCGCTGCGGAGAAGGTCAGCCCCGCCTTGTCGTTGACGTTGACCTGGTTGATGCCGGGCAGGTTGATTTCCGCCGGGTCCTCGACGGTCGAGATGTTGGTGCCGGGCTGGTTCAGGATGTTCAGGCAGGTGTACAGCGACACCGTCTTGCCCGAGCCCGTGGGACCGGTCACCAGGATCATCCCGTAGGGCCGGTGGATGCACTGCAGCAGCCGTTCCTTCTCGATCTTCTCGTAGCCCAGCGCCTCGATGCCGAGCTTGGCCGAGGAGGGATCCAGGATACGGATCACGATCTTCTCGCCGAACAGCGTCGGCAGCGTGGAGACCCGGAAGTCGATCGCCTTGGAGCCGAACTTGAGCTTCATCCGCCCGTCCTGGGGGATGCGCTTCTCGGAGATGTCCAGCCGCGAGATGACCTTGATCCGCGACGCCAGCTTGTCCTTGATCGCGATCGGCGGCTGCGTGATCTCACGCAGTTCCCCGTCGACGCGGAAACGGACACGATAGTGGTACTCGAAGGGCTCGAAATGCAGGTCCGACGCCCGCATGTTGATGGCGTCCACGAGCATCTTCTGAAGGAAGCGCACGACCGGCGCGTCCTCCACGTCGGTGATGTCCTGCGTTTCCTCGGGAGGCGGTGCGTCGTCCTCGGCGATGTCGAAGTCGAAGTCCTCGCCGGAGATCGCCTCGAGCGCTTCCGACGCCGAGGCCGCCGAGATGCCGAGCAGCTTCACCAGCTTGTCGTGCTCGACGATGATCCATTCCGGAGTCAGCTGCGTCGCGAACTTGATGCGTTCGACGACCTCCTGCTCGGTCGGATCCGCGCCGCCGATGAACAAGCGATTGCCCCGGCGCGCCAGCACCACGACCTGGTACTGCGCGGCCAGCTTGGCATCGATGATGTTCTGCGGGAGCTTGTGCGCATCGACGGCGCTCAGGTCCAGCAGCGGCAGCGCCAACGCGTGCGACAGCGTGTGGGCCAGGTCGGTCGGGGACACGCCGCCGGAGCCGATGACGGCATTGACGAAGCTGGTTTTCTTCTCACGGGCGAGCTTGACCAGGTCCTCGGCGGCCTGTGGCTTGAGCTTGCCGGCATGCACCAGCACGCGCGCAACGCCGGACAGGGCGGACTGAGGGGGTTCGGCCAATGTGGTGTCCACGGATATCGCCATCGGGTTGGTCTTGCCGTACGCCGGCGGTGAGCCGGGAGGAACCCCTCACTTTACCCCCATGGACGGAGGGGTGGCGGCAGGGTGCTCCCGGGCATTCGATGAAGTTACACGCTTCGTGCAATTTCGGCGTTGGGCACTGGAAATTGAGCGCGAAATGTGCGAAGGGGAGGCCTTCCGGCGGAGCGTCTACCAGTGGAACGTCAGACCCACGCTGCCCTGCGGCGAGGCGTTGATCCGCGACCCGCCCCCACTGGCGGCGAGGCGCCCCAACTCGCCGTAGACGCTGGCGGACGGAGAGAGGGTCAGCGTGAAGCCCGCCGCGAGTTCGGTGGCGGCGCCGCCGCCGTTGGTCGCGACGTCGGTCGTCCACGCCGGACCGGCGAAGCTCGTGAGGTCGCGTCCGCCGCTCGTGCGGTACAGGTTGAGGCGCGCGTAGGGTTGCAGGCGGCCGGCGCTGGTCGCCATCTCGCCTTTGAGGCGCAGGCCCAGCCGTCCCGTCCACCGGCCTTCGACCGCCTGCCGCACCGTGGCGCCGCTGATCTGCGCGTCGTCGAAGCGGCTCTTCTGATAGATCAACTGGGCTTGGGGTTCGACGCTCCACCCGATGGAGACGGGGAAGGCCTTGCCGGCTTCGACGGAGGCGGTGATCCCGCCAGCACGAACGGAGGAGTTCGTGTCATCGCCGGGGCGCACCTGGTAGCGATGGCTTCCCAGTTGCAGCACGCCATCGGCGTAGATGCCGTCGGGACCGCTCCACGTCGCGTAGCCACCCAGATGACGCGATTGCAGGCGGGTGGTGCCGGCGCGTCCATCGGTCTCGCCGAACCGGCCATCCACGTCCGCCCGGCTGTCCATCAGACCGAAGAAGACGCCCGCGCGCCATGCGGCGTTCGCCAGCAGATCCGTGCCGGCCTGCATGCCGGAGACGTGATCCCGGCTTCGCGGAGCGGCGTCGCCGGTCTGGCGGATGTCGAGGTCGCTGTGCAGGGCCCGTGCCCAGGTGCGGCGACCGGCGTGGTCGCCCGTTTCGTCGCCCATCCGGCGGTGAAGATTGCCCAGCATCGTCATGTCGGCCTGGCGCAGCTGCGCCGGCAGTGCGGCGTAGACCGGCACGTCGGTCCGATACGTGGAGCGCAGATACCAGTCCTGACCAGCGCCCGCCGCGTCGGCCGCGTGAAGTTCGTACCTGTAGGCGCCGGCGTCCACATGACCGCCATCCAGCGCGAACGCGTCCTTGGTGGTCTGCGCTGTCGTCGTGGCGCCATTGATGGCTTCGACGATCCGGATGCCGTCGCCGGAAGTCGGTGCGCCCAGACCGCCGACGTTGGTGATCTGCAGCGTGGTGTGGCCGCTTGCCGTGCCGCCATTGACCACGATGCGATCGGTCGGCGAGCCGGAATCGCCCAACGCGCTGCGAAGTTGCACCGTGCCGCCCTGGCCGGCCCAGTCGCCGGTGACGGTGAGCGTGTGGGGCGAGAAGACCTCTGCGGACGACGGCATCGCGATGTGGCCCGCGAGTTCGAGGCCGCTCAAGGTGGAGTCGGCGGTCATCGTCCATTGACTCGTGCGGTCGACGGCGAGACGGGCACCCGCGATGCCGCCCGCGAGGCGTGACGATTCGAGCAGCCGCAGGTTCAGCGAGCTCGAGGCATCGGCGGAGACACTGCCGTTCAAGGTGCTGCGACTTGCCGTCGCGGTGAACGTGCTGCCGTTGATGGCGTTGAGCAGATGCTGCCCGTCGATGGCGCTTGCCGTGGTGTCGTTCAACGAGAGTGCGCCACCCGAGGCGCCGTCGACACGGATGAGATCGCCCGAGGTGTTGCTGATGACGAAGCGGTCAAAGCGAGCTTGCTGCGAGGCGCCGGGGGTGAAGCCGATGGCGACGCCCGCCGCCCGGATCGTGCCGCCGCCGGTCGCGGCGATGGCGGCGTTGTCGCCGATGAGCAGTGCGCCGTAGCTGGTGGTGTCGGTCGTGTTGATCTGCAGCGTGCCCGTTGCGCTGATCGCGCCACCCACGTCGGCCAGCAGACCGGCCGCATACGCTTCGGGATTGCCCGCGGGAGTGTCCGCCTGCGTGGCGCCGCTGACGCTGATCGTCATCGCGCCAGCCAGATTCACTTGCGAGCCGCTGTCTCTCGCGGAGATGCCCTGGCCATTGACGCTGCTGACGGTGATGGTGGTGGTTGACGTTGCGCCTGCATTCACGATGCCGCCCGTCACCGTCCGGATGCCGGATCCGTTGACGCCGTTCACGGTGATCTCGGCTGGGCCGTTGTAGGTGATGGTGCCCGCCGTCTTCACCTTCAGGCCCGACGCCTGGAGCCCACTGGCGCTGAGGTTCAGTCCGCCGTTCAATGTGACGGCGCCTGCGGTGTCGGCGACAACGGCGTCGGACCTCGAATCGCCCATCGTGCTGACGGTGACATCGCCGTTGGCGATCAGGGTTCCGCTGATCGCGCGCAAGCCCGGCGAGTAGGCGCCGCCGCTGCCCATCGTGATCTGGCTCGCGCCGTTGAGTGTGATCGTGCTGCCGGCATCCTGGGCCAGCACGCCATGATTACCCGAGCCATCGGGCAGCGTGATCGACAGCGGTCCGTCGACGGTGATGGACGCGCCCGCGGCTGCGACGAGCCCCAGGTTGCCGGCCCCGTTGACGCCGGTTCGGCCGATGGTGGCGCCTTGTTGCAGGCCAATCTGCGAGCCGGGCCCGGCGGCGTAGACGCCGGATATCGCGTTGCCCGACAGCAGCATGGAGACCGCGGACGGCGCATTGATCGCTGCGCCGTTCAGCGAGGACAGAACGCCCGTGCCAGATGCCGCGCCAGCGCCCGAATAGCTGCCGCCTGCGGCGGAGCACGTCGAGCCATCACTGGCCTGCAGCCAGGCGCCGGTCTTCGCGGTGCATGACGCGAAGGCCTCGTGGGGGACGAACGCCGCGGCGATCAGTGCCGCGATCAGCAGGCGGGAGGGTGCGCCGGCATCGAGAGCAGGCAACGAGACGGGAGAGCGGCGTCCTCGCATGATGGATTCCTTGACAACACGAATGGCATTCGGCTGGCTCAAGGAGATGGGTCCCGCGAGCCGTGGCCGGGGACGTGAATGTAGGGAGCGACGCAGCGCGCGTCCTGTCGGACTTCCAACGATGCGATGTCGGGGTGACATCGAAGGCCGGGCGAGGCGCTGGCGCGCAGGTCGGGCTTCGATCGGACAAGGAAAAGCCCAGACAAAGAAAAAGCCCAAGTGGGTGATCCACTTGGGCTTTTCATTGAATCCTGGTCGGGGTGAGAGGATTCGAACCTCCGGCCTCTACGTCCCGAACGTAGCGCTCTACCAGGCTAAGCTACACCCCGTTTTGGTCATTCGATCGAGATTCTGTTCAAGAACTTCTCTCCACCGACTGAGCCGCAAATTCTAGCAGGCTTTCTTTCCACTTGGAAAGAGGGAGTGCCGACAAATGTTGTCTCGCCTGTGCGACCTCCGCGCGAGCCGCCTCGCGGGTCGCCTCCAGGGCGCCGGTGCGGCGCACGATGCCGACGATGTCCTGCAGGCGCTCGACCTCGCCGTGCTCGATCGCGTGCCGGATGAGTGCGCGATCATCGGGCGTGCCGCGCTCCATGGCGATCAGCAGCGGCAGCGTGGGTTTGCCTTCACGCAGATCGTCGCCCACGTTCTTGCCGAGCGCCTCGCTGGTGCCTTCGTAATCAAGCGCATCGTCGATCAGTTGGAAGGCCGTGCCCAGCGAGCGACCGTAGCCGGCGCATGCCTCCTCCAGTTCGGCCGGCGCGTCGGCGAGCACTGCGCCCAGACGCGCGCTGGCCTCGAACAGCTTGGCGGTCTTGTAGCGGATGACACGCAGGTAGTTGTCGACGGCGACATCCGGGTCATGCATGTTCATCAACTGCAGGACCTCGCCCTCGGCGATCACATTGGTCGCGTCGGCCAGCACCTCGAGCACCCGCATGCGGTTCACCGAGACCATCATCTGGAAGGCGCGCGAGTAAAGGAAGTCGCCGACCAGCACGCTGGCGGCATTGCCGAACAGCGCGTTGGCGGTCTGCTTGCCGCGGCGCAGCGCGGATTCGTCCACGACGTCGTCGTGCAGCAGCGTCGCAGTGTGGATGAACTCCACCACGGCCGCCAGTTCCCGGCTGGCGGGGGAGTCGGCGCCCAGAGCGTTGGCGAACATCAGCACCAGCTTCGGCCGCATCCGCTTGCCGCCGGCATGAATGATGTAAGCGGAGATCTGATTGATCAGCGCGACGTCGGAGCGAAGCCGTTGTGCGATCACGGCGTCGACTTCATTCATCTGCGCGTTCAGCGCCTCGAGGACCTCGGCAACTGGGGTAGAGGCCATGGGCTGCACTCTGGACTCACTGTGAGGGGAAGCGCGGATTATAGGAAGGCGCGGGCGTATCCCGGACCGCGCCGTCGCCGCCTTCGCACAGCGCGAGCGCCGCGTGGCGAAAGGCGCCGCGTTCATGGCGAACCGCACGCGGGAGGGCGTGAAGGCCCATGGCTGCGGGCTTTGCGGGCACCCCGGGTTTGCGTCCGGCGGCATGCCTGTGCTACATTCTCGGGCTCCGCATCTCCATGCGGTGTTTTTTCTTGGGCGGTCGGCGAGTCTCTCGTGGTCCGCTCGCATGTGAAAGGGCTGATATGTACGCGGTCATAAAAACCGGTGGCAAGCAATACAAGGTTGCTGCTGGCGAAAAGATCAAGGTAGAACAGATTGCTGCGGAAGTTGGCCAAGAGATCGTGATTGACCAGGTGCTGGCTGTCGGAAACGGCGCTGACCTGAAGATCGGGACTCCCTTGGTTGCTGGCGCCAGCGTCAAGGCCACCGTGGTGGCTCATGGCAAGCACGACAAGGTGCGCATCTTCAAGCTGCGTCGTCGCAAGCACTACAAGAAGAGCCAAGGCCATCGCCAGACGTTCACCGAGCTGGAAATCAGCGCGGTCAACGGCTGATCCCCTGACTCTCTCGTAATCTGATCAAGGAGTAATCCATGGCACAGAAAAAGGGCGGCGGCTCGACACGAAACGGCCGCGACTCGAAGCCGAAGATGCTTGGCGTCAAGGTGTACGGCGGCCAGACCGTCTCGGCAGGCTCGATCATCGTCCGCCAACGTGGCACGAAGTTCCACGCCGGCACCAACGTGGGCATGGGCAAGGACCACACGCTGTTCGCGCTGATCGACGGCACGGTGTCCTTCGCTGTCAAGGGCGAAAACAACCGCTCGACCGTCGTCGTCACGGCGATCTGAGCTTGTTGATGTCCTGACGCCGCGTCGCGGGGGTGATCCTCCCGCGCTCGGCGGACCCAGAGCCCCGGCTTCGCCCGGGGCTTTGCTTTTTCGGAACTCGCCACGCCGCGAGGTCCGCGCCGACCGCGAGCTCCGGCGAAACCTGACTCGCCCCGATTCAAAGCATGAGCTCGCGCGGGAGCGCGAGGGCGTGAATTACGATAGCCCGGCTCCGGGACTGAAGGCCATCCATGAAGTTCGTTGACGAAGCCACCATTGATATCGCTGCCGGCAACGGCGGCGCGGGTTGCGCCAGCTTCCGCCGCGAGAAGTTCATCCCCTTCGGCGGCCCGGATGGCGGCGACGGCGGCCGCGGAGGCAGTGTCTACGCGATGGCCGACCGCAACCTCAACACGTTGATCGACTACCGCTACGCGCGCCGTCACGAGGCGCGCAATGGGGAAGCCGGCCGAGGCTCGGACCAATTTGGCGCCGCGGCCGAAGACATCATCCTCAAGGTGCCCGTCGGCACCATCGTGCGTGATCTGGAAACCGACGAGATCATCGCCGAGTTGCTCGAGCCGGACGTGCCGGTGCTGCTGGCCAAGGGCGGCGACGGCGGGTTCGGCAACCTGCACTTCAAGACCAGCACCAACCGCGCGCCGCGGCAGAAGACGCCCGGCTGGCCCGGCGAAGTGAAGAAGGTCAAGATGGAGTTGCGCGTGCTGGCCGACGTCGGCCTGCTCGGGCAGCCCAATGCCGGCAAGTCGACGCTGATCGCGGCCGTCTCCAACGCCCGGCCCAAGATTGCCGACTACCCGTTCACCACGCTCTATCCGAATCTGGGTGTCGTGCGCGTCGCGCCGGAGAAGAGCTTCGTCATCGCCGACATCCCCGGCCTGATCGAGGGTGCCGCCGAAGGCGCCGGCCTTGGTCACCAGTTCCTGCGCCATCTGCAGCGCACCCGGGTGCTGCTGCACGTGGTCGATCTGGCGCCGTTCAATCCGGACGTCGACCCGGTCGCGGAAGCCAAGGCCATCGTCAAGGAGCTGAAGAAGTACGACGAGGCGCTCTATGAGAAGCCGCGCTGGCTGGTGCTGAACAAGCTCGACATGGTGCCGGCCGAGGAGCGCGCCGCGCGGGTCAAGGACTTCGTGAAGCGCTACAAGTGGAAGGGGCCGGTGTTTGAGATTTCCGCGCTGACGCGCGAGGGCTGCGAGCCGCTGATCCGCGCCATCTACGAGCATGTGGCGGCGCTGCAGGCGCCGCCGGTCGAGGATCCGGATGCGCGTTTCGACGAACCGGTGATCGATCCGCCGAAGGCCTTCCAGGAGACGCGCAAGACGCGCGCCGCCAAGGTGAAGGCGATCAAGGCCGCGAAGGCGGGAGCCGAAGGCGCGCCGGCCGCCGCGAAATCGACGAAGGGCAAGAAGGGCGGGTCGCCGGAGAAGGCAGAAAAGCCGCCCGAGCGCGATCCGCGTTTCGACCCGCTGCCCTGACTTCCGGCTTCACCCCTCCGATCCCCTGATCCTTCCAGCGCATGAGCAACGGCAATCCCCACGGTGAACTGACTGGTGTCCTGAAGGACGCGCGACGAATCGTCGTGAAGGTCGGATCGAGTCTGGTCACCAACGAAGGCCGAGGCGTTGATGCCGAGGCCATCGGCAATTGGTGCCGCCAGCTCGCCGAACTCGCGCGCGAAGGGCGCGAGGTCGTGATGGTCTCGAGCGGGGCGATCGCCGAGGGCATGAAGCGCCTCGGATGGGCGAGCCGCCCGAAGGAGCTGCATGAACTGCAGGCGGCGGCGGCGGTCGGCCAGATGGGCCTGGCGCAGATGTACGAAACCAAGCTGCGCGAACAGGGGCTCACCAGTGCGCAGGTGCTGCTCACGCACGCCGACCTGGCGGACCGCGAGCGCTATCTGAATGCCCGCTCGACACTGCTGGCGCTGCTGCAGCATCGCGTGCTGCCGGTGATCAACGAGAACGACACCGTCGTCAACGACGAGATCAAGTTCGGCGACAACGACACGCTGGGCGCGCTGGTCGCGAACCTGGTCGAAGCGGATGCGCTGGTCATCCTGACCGACCAGAAGGGGCTGTACTCCGCCGATCCACGCAAGGACCCGAACGCGCGCTTCATCGATCGCGCGACGGCTGGCAAGCCCGAGCTCGAGGAGATGGCTGGCGGCGCCGGCTCCAGCATCGGGCGCGGCGGCATGATCACGAAGATCCTGGCCGCCAAGCGCGCGGCCAGCAGCGGCGCGAACACCGTGATCGCCTGGGGGCGCGAGCCCGACGTGCTGCTGCGCCTCGCGGCGGGTGAATCGATCGGCACGGCGCTGCTGGCCTCGACGGCGAAACTGGCGGCGCGCAAGCAGTGGATGGTCGACCACCTGCAGCTGCGCGGCAAGGTCGTCGTCGATGCGGGCGCGGCCATCAAGCTGCGCGAGGAAGGCAAGAGTCTGCTCCCGATTGGCGTGCAGGAGGTGTCGGGGGAATTCCACCGGGGCGATGTCATCGCCGTCGTGGACATGGCCGGCAAGGAGCTGGCGCGCGGACTGACCAACTACGGCAGCGCCGAAGCGAGGCTCATCGCGCGCAAGCCGTCATTCGACATCGAGCGCGTGCTCGGCTACTCGGCCGAGCCGGAATTGATCCATCGCGACAACCTCGTGCTGCGCTGACGCTGAGCGTCGCGAGCCGAAAAGACAGGCGCCCCGCGGGGCGCCTTCGTGTTTCTGTCTCGGTGAGAAGCCTCAGCCCTTGCCGGACTCCGAGCTGCCGTCCTGAGTGATGCCGGGCGGGGCGGCGCCATGTGCCTCCTGGGGCTCGCGCGGCGCGGATCCAGCAGCGTCCGGTGGACGCGGGTGACCCGGGTCCTGCCGCTGATGATCCTGCGGCTCGCCGTGGCTGCCATGCCGGTCGCCGCGCGGTGGCGGCCGCATGCCGGCGCGCAGGTAGCGGTTGTGATGGTTCAGCCTCGGCAGGAACCGCGCGAGCTCCGTCAGCGCCATCTGGTAGACGCCGCGCTTGAACTCGATCACGGCCTCGAGCGGCACCCAGTACTCGTTCCAGCGCCAGGCGTCGAACTCGGGGTGGTCGGTGGCGCGCAGGTTCATGTCGCTGTCGCGCCCCATCATCTGCAGCAGGAACCAGATCTGCTTCTGGCCGCGGTAATGGCCGCGGGCGTCGCGCCGGATGAAATGGTCCGGCACTTCATAGCGCAACCAATCCCGCGTACGCGCGATGATGCGCACATGGTCTGCAGTGAGGCCCACTTCCTCATGCAGCTCTCGAAACATCGCCTGCTCGGGCGTTTCTCCATGCTTGATGCCCCCTTGGGGGAACTGCCAAGAATGGGTGCGTATGCGCTTGCCCCAGAACACCTCGTTCTTGTGGTTGAGCAGGATGATGCCGACGTTGGGCCGGAAGCCTTCACGGTCGAGCATAATCAACCTCAAATCATTCGTTGGATTGATTATTGCACCGGGGCTACAGCCCGGCGCGATCATCGCTAACCCTCGGTGGTGAACGGTCTTTCCGCGGCGGCATGGCTGACCGCGGACTTTTATTTTCTGCGCCCATGAAAGCCTCCCAGTTCTTCATCTCCACGCTCAAGGAAGCCCCCGCCGACGCGGAAATCGTCAGCCACAAGCTCATGATGCGGGCCGGCATGATCAAGCGCCTGGGCGCCGGCATCTACAACTACATGCCGATGGGGCTGCGCGTGATCCGCAAGGTGGAGAACATCATCCGCGGCGAGATGAATCGCGCCGGCGCGGTGGAGTTGCTGATGCCGGTCGTGCAACCGGCCGAGCTGTGGCAGGAGACCGGCCGCTTCGACAAGATGGGCCCCGAGCTGCTGCGCGTGAAGGATCGCCATGGCCGCGACTTCATCATCCAGCCGACGTCGGAAGAGGTCATCACCGACATCGCCCGCCAGGAGCTGCGCAGCTACAAGCAGCTGCCCAAGAACTTCTATCACATCCAGACGAAGTTCCGCGACGAGCGGCGGCCCCGCTTCGGCATCATGCGCGGGCGCGAGTTCACGATGAAGGACGCGTACTCGTTCGACCGTGACAAGGACGCGGCCGGCCGCAGCTACGACAACATGTACGCGGCCTACTGCCGCATCTTCGACCGGCTGGGCCTGCAGTACCGCGCCGTCGCGGCCGACACCGGCGCGATCGGGGGCGATCGCTCGCACGAGTTCCAGGTCATCGCCGAGACCGGCGAAGACGCGATCATCTACTGCCCGACCAGCGACTACGCGGCCAACATCGAGCTGGCCGAGGCGCTGTCGCTGATCGCCTCGCGTGGTGCCGCGACGCAGGCGCTGACGAAGACGCCGACGCCCGGCAAGGCGACCTGCGCGGATGTGGCCGAGCTGCTGAAGCTGCCGCTGTCGCAGACGGTGAAGTCGCTGGTGCTGGCGACCGACGAACTCGATGAGCACGGCACGATCGTCAAGTCGCAGGTCTGGCTGCTGCTGGTGCGCGGCGACCACGACCTGAACGAAGTGAAGGCCGGCAAGCTCGAAGGCCTGAAGGGCGGTTTCCGCTTCGCCACCGCCGCCGAGATCGACGCCCATTTCGGCTGCAAGCCCGGCTACCTGGGCCCGATCGGCCTGAAGCAGCCGGTCAAGGTCATCGCGGACCGCACGGTCGCGAACATGTCCGACTTCGTCTGTGGTGCCAACGAGGCGGACTTCCACTTCACCGGCGCGAACTGGGGCCGCGATCTGCCCGAGCCTGACCTGGTCGCCGACATCCGCAATGTCGTCGAGGGTGATCCCTCGCCGGACGGCAAGGGCGTGCTCGCGATCCAGCGCGGCATCGAGGTTGGCCATGTGTTCTATCTCGGCACGAAGTACTCGGCCGCGATGGACGCGACCTATCTGGACGAGAACGGCAAGCCCCAACTGATGGAGATGGGCTGCTACGGCATCGGCGTCACCCGCATCCTGGGCGCGGCGATCGAGCAGAACCATGATGAGCGCGGGATCATCTGGCCCGACGCGATCGCGCCGTTCACCGTCGTGATCTGCCCGATCGGGATGGACCGCAACGAGGACGTGAAGGCCGCCGCGAGCAAGCTGCATGACGAGCTGCTTGAACTGGGCGTCGACGTGCTGCTGGACGACCGCGGCGAGCGGCCGGGTGCCATGTTCGCCGACTGGGAGCTGGTTGGCGTGCCGCATCGCGTGGTGATCTCCGACCGCGGCCTGAAGGAAGGCCAGGTCGAATATCAGGGCCGGCGCGACGCCGCGGCGACCAAGCTGGCGCTGGCCGAGGTCGTCGCTCACCTGAAGCAACGCCTGGCGTGAGCCCGGCCCGTCCGCCGCAGCGCGTCGCGGTGGTGGACGCGCTTCGCGCGCTGGCGCTGCTGCCGGTCGTTGCGATCAACTGGGTGGGCTACCCCGCGCTGCCCGACGGCGGCCCCATGAGCCCGCCTTCCCCGGTGGGAAGCCCGGTCGCGGAGGCGCTGAGCTGGTTCCTGCATGCGCTGGTCGCGGGCAAGGGCATCGCGCTGCTGGCCTTCCTGTTCGGGTATAGCCAGGGACTGTCGCAGACACGCGGCGCGCCAGCGCTGGCCAAGCGCCGGCGGCGGCTCGCGAAGATGCTGACGCTGGGTCTGCTGCACGGGACGCTGCTCTATATGGGCGACATCCTGACCCTCTATGCGATCGCCGGCTCGGTGCTGGCGCTGTGGGCGGGGCACTCGATGGCGAGGCTCAAAGTCAGACTGCGAGTGCTGATCGCCCTGGAGCTGGCCGTCATCGCGCTGACCGTGGTGCTCGCCAGCCTCCCCTTGTCCGGTGAGCCCTCGATGTCGCTGTCGGTGCCGGCCCCGTGGGGGGATTGGGTGCTGCGCAACGCCGGCCACTTCCTGGCGACCACGATCGCCTTCGCGACGCTCGGCCTGCCCGTGCCGCTGCTGCTGATGACGGCGGGACTGATGGCATCACGGCTTCGTCTGTTGTCGCATCCGCGCTGGGAGCCCGCGCTGCGTCGCTGGTCGCGCCGCTGGCTCTGGCCGGCCGTGGCGGTGAACGTCGCGTTCGTTTCGCTGCTCTGGCCAGGCCTGCGCGACGGCGACGTCGCGATCACGAGCCGCTTCGCGATCTTCTATCTCTATCCGACCCTGCTGCTGCTGAGCGCCGCGGTCCCCGCCCTCGTCCTGCGGCTGCGGCAGGATCCCCGCTGGCTGGAAGCGCTGGCGCCACTTGGCCGGCATACCCTGACGCTTTATCTGCTCAGTTCGGTGCTGAGCTGCGCGCTGTTCAGTGGCGCCGGCCTGGCGTGGCAGCCGGGCACTGCCGTCGTCGCCGGGCTCGCCCTGGCTTACTGGGTCAGCGGCCTGCTGGTTGCGCAGGCGCTCGGACCGCGACGTTTGCCGCTGGAGCGCTGGCTCTCCCGCTGACGGCCGGGCGCGGCGCCGTTATGCTGCCGCGCCGCCTTCCCTGACTTTCCGATCGAATCCGATCCCGTTGTTTCCGTGACTGTTCCTGGCTCCAAGACGATGTCTCCGACCACGCGTCGCGCGCTGCTGCTGGCGGGCGCCGCGGCCTGCCTGCCTCGCCCGGCTTTCGCGGGGGCGCAGGTCGAGGAGCCGCTGGCCGATTCGGTCCGCTCGGCGTTGTCGGCGGCGATCGCCTCGGACGCACCGCCCAAGCCGCGCTTCGACGCGATCGAGCCGCGGCTGGCCTACCTGCGCTGGCTCGGCGAGATGAGCGAGCGCATGAAGCGCAAGAAGAGCGAGGCGCAGACGCGGATCGAGTTCCTCGAGACGATCTGGTACGAGAGCGCGCGGGCGGGCCTCGAGCCGGCGCTGGTGCTGGGCCTGGTCCAGGTCGAGAGCGGCTTCCGCAAGTACGCGATCAGCGTCGCCGGTGCGCGCGGCTACATGCAGGTGATGCCGTTCTGGTCCAAGCTGATCGGCGACGGACAGGCCTCCCGGCTCTTCCACATGCAGACCAACCTGAGATTCGGCTGCGTGATCCTGCGCCACTACCTGGACCTGGAGAAGGGCAACCTCTACCTGGCACTGGGCCGCTACAACGGCAGCCGAGGGCGGCCGGAATACCCCAACATGGTGATGGGCGCGCGCAAGGGCTGGCTGATGCCCGGCCAGACCTGAGCGGCCGGCGCGGCCGCCACGGGGCGTCAGGCGTTCGGACGCAGTCCTTGCCAAGCGCGCGGCGTCGCGCCGGGCAACTGGGCCAGTTCGAGTACCCGCTCGACGGTTTCGGCGACCATCTCCTCGATCGAGGCGGGATGTAGATACAAGGCTGGGAGCGGCGGGAAGATGATGCCGCCCATCTCGGTCACCGCGGTCATGTTGCGCAGATGGGCGAGATTGAAGGGCGTCTCGCGGACCATCAGGATCAGCCGGCGGCGCTCCTTGAGCGTGACGTCGGCGGCCCGCGTCATGAGGTTGTCCGACAGCCCGTGGGCGACGGCAGCCAGCGTTCTCATCGAACACGGGGCGATCACCATGGCCGCGGTCGGGAAGCTGCCGCTGGCGACACAGGCGCCGACGTCGCCGGGTGCATAGGCGAAGTCCGCCTCGCGCTCGAGCGCGTCGCGCGCCAGTCCGAGCTCGTGATGCGCGTTGAGCACACCGGCGGGGCTGAGCACCAGATGCGTTTCCGCGCCGAGGGCGCGGGCACGGCGCAGCAGCTGCAGTCCGTAGGCCGCGCCGGTTGCGCCGGTGATGCCGACGATCAGGCGCGGACGCTGCGGCGCGGGCGCCGTCATCAGGCCTTGGCCAGCAACTGCTGCAGCTCGCCGCTCTCGTACATCTCCATCATGATGTCGGAGCCGCCGACGAACTCGCCGTCGATGTAGAGCTGCGGGATGGTGGGCCAGTTGGCGTATTCCTTGATGCCCTGGCGGACGGCCTCGTCCTCGAGCACGTTGAAGGTCTTCAGCTCGGAAGCGCCGCTGGCCTTCAGGATCTGGATCGCGCGACCGGAGAAGCCGCACATCGGGAACTGGGCCGTGCCCTTCATGAAGAGCATGACGCGATTGCCCTTGACCAGGTCATCGATGCGTTGCTGAACGTCGCTCATGGGGAATCCTCTGGAAGCTTGGGGGAAGGCGGGTACGCAAGCGCGGCAGGTGCCGTGCCAGGCCCGCTTCTGGATAGCGAGCCGCAAGGGAGCCGGCACCGGCGCTGCGCGATCCGGCGATTATCGGGCAGCGGACAAGCCCGCGCTCGGCGCGGCCCAAGGCGCCCGGACCACACTCAGATGCCGCTGGCGATCAGAAGCTGTAGCTGACGCCGAACTGGACGATCGGCTTGTAGCGCAGGTCCGAGGACAGATCGGACTGGGGCGCGCTGTTGCCCAGCCGCAGGCCCGCGGCGCCGCCGCCGACCATGCCCACGTCGGCGCTGAAGCCCCAGCCGCCGCGCAGCGAATAGCTGGTGTAGCCGACGCCCACGTAGGACAGCGACAGGTTGGGCTCGCGCTCGGGGCCGGTCAGCAGGCTGAGGCTGCGGCTGCCGGCGGACAGCGACGGCGTGAGCGTCGCGCCGCGTCCGAGCGCGAGGCCGGAGCTGCTCTGCAGCAGCGACATCGGCCCCAGCATCAGCCCGCCGGTGGCGCGCAGGCCGCCGCGCGTGCCGGCGCCCAGACCGGAGCCGGTCAGGTAGTAGTCGGCCAGCAGGTTGGCGCTCAGCAGCCGGCTGCCGCGGCGGGCGTCGAAGGAGAGGCTCTCGTCGTCCTGGCTCTGGCTCACTTGCAGGCGCGCCTGCCAGCTCGTGAAGGCGTGGGGATTCGGCTTCAACTGCAGGCCCTGCTGAGCCCATGCGGCGCCGGCCATGCAGACACTGCCGGCCAGGACCACGGCAAGGCGCAGGAGCAAGGGGGCGGCGCGCATGACAGGTCTCCCAGACTGACGGAATCCGCCCGACCAATTTCGGGCGTCGTTTCGAATCATGCTACGCCCGAGCCGGTTACGGCGCCAGATCGAGTTGCGGGGGTTTCACCGCGGTGTTGCAGATTCCCGGCGCGGTTTCCCGCAGTGTGGAAACAAGGTGTGAGGCCGGTTGCTTTCGGCCGCGCGGCAAGTCAGCCGGGCCAGCGGCCGCCGCTCGCGCGCGGCTGGCCGCCCAGGTCGCGGCGGTTCTCGACGTCGACGAAACCGCGTTCGCGCAGGAGTGCCATCACGGCGTCGGCCTGGTCCCAGCCGTGCTCCAGCAGCAGCCAGCCGTCCGCGCGCAACCAGGCCGGCGCCCCCTCGATCAGGTGGCGCAGGTCGTCCAGACCATCCCCTTCGGGGGTGAGCGCCGTGCGCGGTTCGTGCTTCAGCGCGTCCAGGTGCTGGTCGTCCCCCGCCACGTACGGGGGATTGCTGACGATCAGGTCGAAGGGAACCTGTCCCGCCAGAGGCTCGAACCAGCTTCCCAGGTGTCCGTCGACCTGCAGGCCGAGCCGCTGTGCGTTGTCCAGCGCCACGGCGAGCGCGCCCGGACTGAAGTCGACCATGCGGACATCGGCGTCCGGCCGCTGCGACTTGATCGACAGCGCGATCGCGCCGGTGCCGGTGCCCAGGTCCACGACGCGCTGCGCGCGCGGGCCGTCCAGGCGCTCCAGCGCCCACTGCACCAGCAGCTCGGTGTCGGGGCGCGGGATCAGCGTGTCCGGCGTGACGCGCAGGGTCAGGCCGAAGAACTCCTTCTCGCCGGTGAGATAGGCCAGCGGTACGCCGTCCAGGCGTCGCGCGAGCCAGTGATGGAAGCGCTCCGCCGCCGCCGCGTCGAGCAGGTCCGTGTCGTGTCCGATCAGCCAGGCGCGCGAGACCCCCAGCAGCGCCTGCAGCAGGTATTGCGCCTCGGCGCGCGGCAGGCCGGCGGCGATCGCGGCGCGCTCGGCGCCGGCCAGCGTCAGCGGGGCGCCTTGTGTGGCGCTCATGCCGCGCCGCCTTCCAGCGCCGCCAGTTGCTCCGCCGCCTGCGCTTGCTGCAGTCCCAGCAGCACGTCGCGCAGATCGCCATCCATGATGGCGCCGAGCTTGTACAGCGTCAGATTGATGCGGTGGTCGGTGAGCCGGCCCTGCGGGAAGTTGTAGGTGCGGATGCGGTCGCTGCGGTCGCCGCTGCCGATCAGGCTCTTGCGCTGGGCGGCCTCCTTGGCGGCGCGCTCGCTGCGGTCCTTCTCGCGCAATCGCGCGGCGAGCACCGCCATCGCCTTGGCCTTGTTGCGGTGCTGGCTGCGATCGTCCTGGCACTCGGCGACCAGGCCGGTGGGCAGGTGCGTGATCCGGATCGCGCTGTCGGTCTTGTTGACGTGCTGCCCGCCGGCGCCGCTGGCGCGGAAGGTGTCGATGCGCAGGTCGGCGGGATTGAGCTGGATCTCTTCGGCCTCGTCCGGCTCGGGCATCACGGCGACGGTGCAGGCGCTGGTGTGGATGCGGCCCTGCGACTCGGTGGCCGGCACGCGCTGCACGCGATGGCCGCCCGACTCGAACTTCAGCTGCCCGTAGACGCCGTCGCCATCGAGCCGCAGCACGATCTCCTTGAAGCCGCCCAGATCCGACGCGTTGGCCGACAGCACCTCGCAGCGCCAGCCCTGGGCTTCGGCGAAGCGGGTGTACATGCGGGTCAGGTCGCCGGCGAACAGCGCCGACTCGTCGCCGCCGGTGCCGGCGCGGATCTCGAGGAAGGCGGGCCGGTCGTCGTCCGGATCCTTGGGGATGAGCGCGAGCTGGAGTTCCTGGTCGAGCTGCTCGAGGTCCGCCTGGGCGGCGGTGATCTCCTCGCGCGCCATTGCCGCCATGTCGGCGTCGCCGCTGTCGAGCAGTTCGCGCGCCGCGGCGAGGTCCTGCTCGCGCTGGACGTAACGCCGGTAGCGCTCGACCAGTGAGGCCACCTCGGCCTGCTCGCGCGTCAGCGCGCGGTAGCGCTTCATGTCGGCGGCGATGCTGCCGTCGGCGAGCGTGGTGTCGAGTTCCGCCAGCCGGTAGCCGAGGCGGTTGAACTGCTGGCGCAGGGCGTCTTTCATGTGGGGAATGGGGGAGCGGAAGGGGTGACCGGCGCGGTCACGGAAGCGGCGCAAGGGCTCGCGAAGCCGCGAGCGGACAGTGAGCGCCGCTACGAGTCCGCTTCGTCGCCGAGGAGGTCCGGCCGCAGCGCCGGGGTTCTCGCGCTGCCGCGCAGGAACAGCCGCGAGACGGTCTGCGCCATCTGCAGGCGCTGCTCGCCGTCGCTGGCGTTGAGCTCGGCCATCGCGCCATGCAGCATCTTCTGCGTCAGGCCGCGCGAGAGCGCCTCCAGCACGCTGTCGATGTCCTCACCCTTGGCGATCAGCTTGCGGGCACGCTGGATCTCGGCTTCGCGCCAGCTGTCGGCCTGCTGGTGCAGCGCCTGGATCAGCGGCACCGTGTGGCGCTGGCCCAGCCAGTGGATGAAGCTCTGCACGCCGGTCTCGATGATGGCCTCGGCCTGCTGGACCGCCGCCTGGCGCTTCTCGCCGGCGGTCTGGACCAGCTTGGACAGGTCGTCCACGGTGTACAGGTAGACGTCGTCGAGCTGGGCGACCTCCTGCTCGATGTCGCGCGGGACCGCCAGGTCGACCATGAACATCGGCCGGTGGCGGCGCTTCTTCAGCGCGCGCTCGACGGCGCCCAGGCCGATCAGCGGGAGGCTGGAGGCGGTGCAGGAGATCACCGCGTCGAATTCATGCAGGCGGTCGGGCAGGTCGGCCAGGCGGAAGGCTTCGGCGCCAAGATGAAGGGCGAGCTTCTCGCCGCGCTCCAGCGTCCGGTTCGCCACCGAGATCGACTTCGGTCCCTTGGCCGCGAAATGCGTGCCGACCAGTTCGATCATCTCGCCCGCGCCCACCAGCAGCACGCGCAGGTCAGCCAGGTTCTCGAACAGCTGAGCGGCCAGCCGCACCGACGCGGCCGCCATGCTGATCGAGTGGCTGCCGATCTCGGTCGAGCTGCGGACTTCCTTGGCCACGGAGAAGCTGCGCTGGAACAGCTGATGCAGCGTGGTGCCGAGGGTGCCGGCCGAATCGGCCTCGCGCACGGCCTGCTTGAGCTGGCCGAGGATCTGCGGCTCGCCCAGCACCATCGAATCCAGTCCGCTGGCGACCCGGAACGCGTGGCGGGCGGCGGCGCTGTCCTCGACCACGTAAGCGTGGTCCATCAGCGTCGCGCTGCCGACGCCGCCCACCTGGGCGAGCCAGTCGACGGCGGGGCGGACCATGTCGGCGTCGCCGGCGACGTAGAGCTCGGTGCGGTTGCAGGTGGAGAGGATGGCGGCTTCGGCCGAGGGCGCCGCGCGGCGGCGGCCGGCGGCGATCTGATCCTGGAAGCGGGTCAGCGTCGGCGCCAGTTGCTCGAGCGTGAACGCGAAACGTCCGCGCAGATCGAGCGGCGCGGACGTGTGGTTCAGACCGAGGGCGAAGACGGACATGGGCGCGATTATAAAATTCCGCCCCGGCCCGTGCACCGCGCGGGCCTTGGCGGCGCGCACTTCGCCCGGGGGAGAGCCCCGGAAGCGTCAAGAACGGCCCTTTCGCCGCCAATTCCGTCACCCATTTCCCTCGCGCGGAGCGAACCGACCCGTGGACCCACTCGACGCCGTCTGGCATTTCGGCAACCTGATCCTGCCCGCCTGGGGTGTGGCCGCGCTGATGGCGATGGCGCTCAAGCTGATCTGGCGCGAGACCACCGCCGGCATGCGCTGGCGCACGCTGACCGGCTGGGGCGGCCTGGGCGGGACCATGGGCACGGCCGCGGCGCTGATGCTGCTGGGCAGCGACGGCACGATGGCCGGCTACGCGCTGATGCTGATCGGCATCACCGCCGCCCAGTGGGGCGTCAGCTACAAGCGCTGATCAGGCGTCCGCGGCGAGCGGCACCTCGCCGCGCAGCGAGTGCGCGAAGGCCTCGGTGATGCGCATCGGGATGATCTGGTGCATCAGCCGCTCGTTGCCCTTGAAGTTGACGATGCGGTTGCACTCGGTGCGCCCCATCAGCTCGGTGGCGTCCTTGCGCGCATGGCCCGAGACCAGCACCGGCACCGTCTTGCCGACCATGCTCTCGTTGTAGCGCACGGCGGTGGCCTCGATCTCGGCCTGCAGCTCCTGCAGGCGGCGCACCTTCACTTCATGAGGCGTGTCGTCCGCCAGATTGGCGGCCGGCGTGCCGGGGCGCGGGCTGAAGATGAAGCTGAACGAGGCATCGAAGGCGACGTCGCGCACCAGTTGCATGGTCTTCTGGTGGTCTTCGTCGGTCTCGCCGGGGAAGCCGACGATGAAGTCCGACGCGATCCGGATGTCCGGCCGCACCGCGCGCAGCTTGCGCACGATGCTCTTGAACTGCAGCGCGGTGTAGCCGCGCTTCATCGCCATCAGGATGCGGTCCGAGCCGTGCTGCACCGGCAGATGCACATGGTTCACCAGCTGCGGGATCTTGCCGTAGGCGTCGATCAGGCGCTGGCTGAACTCGTTGGGATGGCTGGTGGTGTAGCGGATGCGCTCGATGCCGGGGATCTCGGCCACGTATTCGAGCAGCAGCGCGAAGTCGGCGATCTCGTCCGAGCCGCCCATCGTCCCGCGGTAGGCATTGACGTTCTGGCCGAGCAGCGTCACCTCCTTGACGCCCTGGTCGGCCAGGCCGGCGACTTCCTCGAGCACGTCCTCGAAGGGGCGGCTGACCTCCTCGCCGCGGGTGTAGGGCACGACGCAGTACGAGCAGTACTTCGAGCAGCCTTCCATGATGGACACGAAGGCGGATGCGCCCTCGACCTTGGCGGGCGGCAGGTTGTCGAACTTCTCGATCTCCGGGAAGGAGATGTCCACCTGCGGGCGGAGCTGCTCCTGGCGCTGGGCCAGCATCTGCGGCAGGCGGTGCAGGGTCTGCGGGCCGAAGACGACGTCGACATAGGGCGCGCGCTCGATGATGGCGGCGCCTTCCTGGCTGGCGACGCAGCCGCCGACGCCGATCATCACGCCCTTGGCCTTCAGGTGCTTGATGCGGCCCAGGTCGGAGAACACCTTCTCCTGCGCCTTCTCGCGGACCGAGCAGGTGTTGAACAGGACGAGGTCGGCCTGCTCGACGTCGGTGGTGGGTTCGTAGCCTTCGGCGGCGCGCAGGACGTCGGCCATCTTGTCCGAGTCGTACTCGTTCATCTGGCAGCCGAAGGTCTTGATGAAGACTTTCTTGCTCATGGGGCGGGACGTCCGTGGTTCAGGGCTTGCGCCAGACCTGGCTGGCCTGGTCGAAGACCAGGCGGGAGGCCTGCTCGGGCGTGGTCGGCCAGGTCTTGTTGGCCAGTTCGACGTCGTTGAGCAGCCAGACTTCCATCAGCAGGCCGTTGATGTCGGTCGTGTAGAGCACGGTCGCCTTCTGGTCGAAGAGCGAGCCCGGCGTCGCGACCAGGTCGACGGCGTTGCGGATGCGGGCGCCGGGCGCGAGGCGCGCCGGCTTGCCGTTGAGCCGGACGTCGGGCGTGACGCCGAAGACGATCTCGCCGCGCAGCGCGCGCTGCGGAAAGTAGCGGTGTCCGGGAGCGGCCTGCGCCTGGGCGGTCGCGGGCACCGCGAGCGGGGCGATGCCGGCGAAGGCCGTGACGAGGGCGAGGAGGGCAGTGCTGGCGGCGGCCGCCATCGGCAGGCGACGGCGGGGCAGGTCGGGCGAGGCACAGCGGGACATGGTGTAGATCCAGTGGCTGCGGAAATGCGCAAGGGCGCAAGTGTAGCGGCGGCCCGTCCGCCGAGGCGGGACCCGCCTCGCGAGCCGTTACAGGCGGCCGGGGATGGTGGCTTGCGCGATGGCGGCGGGCGCCGGCTCGGGCAGCACGTAGACGACGCCATGGCCGCGCCCCAGCACCGGCGTCACGACGCGATCGAAGAACTCGCCGGCGACGATCACGCAGCCCAGCGAGATCCGGTTGTCGTCCGGAGAGGGTGAGGCCAGGCGCTCGGCGCGGCGCTCCTGGGCCGGGCTCGGGCGCAGGCGGTGGATGGCGAAGGCGGCCTCGTAGTCGACCCAGATGACGGTCTCGCCCTTGAGGTTGGGGCCGGGCTGGCTGTCGTAGCGCCCGGCGGGCGTGGTGCGCCAGGCCGGCGGGATGCCGGCGGCGACCATCTGCCCGACGCCCGGCGCGACACTGTCGCCGCGGGCCAGGCCCAGCAGCGCGGGTGCGGTGCCGGCGAGCCGGCCATCGGCGTGGAAGACGAAGAGCCGGGCCTCCTTCTTGTCGACGACCGCGAAGGGCAGCCCCCGGGCATCGCCGTGTTCGAAGGCGGTGCGCGCCATCGCGCGGGCTTCCGGCGAGGCGGATTCGCCGCGGAAGTCGACGGCGGGCGCGGCCGCGGCGGCCACCGCGAACAGCGGCAAGCCCGCCAGCATCCAGACCAGTCCGCGCCGCAGCGCGGTCCCCAACGACCCGATCGACTTCATGTACTGCCCGATGTCCTTCTGGCGGACCGTTTCTGCTTGCCTCGGCAAGGGCCGGGCTGTCCGCTGGGGCCGCATATTAAGGAGCAACGGCCTGTTTCAAATGTCGATCTGTGCGCGGAAACGCCCGGACTTTCCCGGGAATTTGTAAGCCGGGCGAAGAGCGGCAGGAATCGGCGTACGTTAGCGGGCCCAAACCCCGTACGCGTACGGCCATTACCGGCCAGCAACATCGGCGCGCGCGCGGACACACAAAATCCGCGCTCCACCTCGCCTGGCGCGTGCCGGCAAGAAGAGAGCAACGATGACAACGATCGTGGGAATCCGGCCATGCTGATGGCCGCCGTGCGCGTCGCGCTGCGACGCCCGTACACCTTCTTCGTGCTGGCGCTGCTGCTGCTGATCCTTGGGCCGCTGGCGGCGATGCGCACACCGACGGACATCTTCCCGGAGATCCGCGTCCCGGTGATCGCCGTGGCCTGGCAGTACACCGGGCTGCCGCCGGACCAGATGGCGGGACGCATCTCGACGCTGTTCCAGCGCTCGCTGACGACCACCGTCAACGACATCGAGCACATCGAGGCCAACACCTATCCCGGCGTCTCGGTGGTGAAGATCTTCTTCCAGCCGGGCGTGAACATCTCGGTGGCCAACGCGCAGGTGACCGCCATCGCGCAGGTCGCGGTGCGCCAGATGCCGGCCGGCACGACGCCGCCGCTGATCCTGAACTACAACGCGGCCACGGTGCCCATCCTGCAGCTCGCGCTGTCGGGCAAGGGGCTGTCGGAACAGCAGTTGTTCGACCTGGGTTTCAACACCATCCGCACGCCGCTGGTGACCGTGCCCGGCGCGGCGCTGCCGCTGCCCTACGGCGGCAAGCAGCGCCAGGTGCAGATCGACGTGAACCCCGCCGCGCTGCAGGCGCGCGGGCTGTCGGCGCAGGATGTCGCCAGCGCGCTGGCGGCGCAGAACGTGCTGACGCCGATCGGCACGCAGAAGATCGGCGAGCTCGAGTACACGCTGCAGCTCAACAGCGCGCCCTCCGCGATCGAGGATCTGGGCCGGCTGCCGGTGAAGGTGGCCGGCGGCTCGACCGTCTACCTGCGCGACGTCGCCGACGTGCATGACGGCAACGCGCCGCAGACCAACATCGTCCACGTCGACGGCGGCCGCTCGGTGCTGATGTCGGTGCTGAAGAACGGCGCGGCCTCCACGCTCGCGATCGTCGACGGCGTGCGCGCCAAGCTCGCCGAGCTGCGGCCCTCGCTGCCCGATGAACTGGAGGTCAAGCCGATCAACGACCAGTCGGTGTTCGTGCGGGCGGCCATCAAGGGCGTCGCCATCGAGGGCGCGATCGCCGCCGCGCTGACCAGCGCGATGATCCTGCTGTTCCTGGGCAGCTGGCGCTCGACGGTGATCATCGCGGTGTCGATCCCGCTGTCGATCCTGGGATCGATCATCGGCCTGGCGGCGATCGGCGAGACGCTGAACCTGATGACGCTGGGCGGCCTGGCGCTGGCGGTGGGCATCCTGGTCGACGACGCGACCGTGACCATCGAGAACATCAACTGGCACCTGGAGCACGGCAAGGGCGTGGAAGCGTCGATCATGGATGGCGCGCGCCAGATCGTGACGCCGGCCTTCGTGTCGCTGCTGTGCATCTGCATCGTGTTCATCCCGATGTTCTTCCTGGAAGGCGTGTCGCGCTTCCTGTTCGTGCCGATGGCCGAGGCGGTGATCTTCGCGATGGTGTGCTCGTTCATCCTGTCGCGGACGCTGGTGCCGACGATGGCCAAGTACCTGCTGCGTCCGCATGCGCCGCTGACCGATGGCCACGGCCACCCGGCGCAGCCGCCGTCGCGCAATCCGCTGGTGCGCTTCCAGCGCGACTTCGAGGCGCGCTTCGAGCGCGTGCGCGAGGGCTATCGCGCGCTGCTGGAGACGGCGCTCGGCCGGCGCCGGCCCTTCCTGATCGGCTTTGCCGCGGTGGTGCTGGTGTCCTTCGCGCTGGTGCCCTTCATCGGCAGCAACTTCTTCCCGCAGGTGGATTCGGGCCAGATCCTGATGCATGCGCGGGTGCCGGTGGGCACGCGGGTGGAGGAGACCGCGGCGCGCTTCGCGCGCATCGAGCAGGCGATCCGCCGCGTCATTCCGTCCGAAGGCATCGAGACCATGGTCGACAACATCGGCCTGCCGCCGTCGTCGATCAACCTGACCTACAACAACACCGGCGTGCTGGGCACCTCCGATGGCGACTTCCAGATCGCGCTGAAGGAAGGCCACCCGCCGACGGCCGACTACGTCCGCCGCCTGCGCGAGGTGCTGCCGCGCGAATTCCCGGACACGACCTTCTCGTTCCCGCCGGCCGACATCGTCAGCCAGATCCTGAACTTCGGCGCGCCGGCGCCGATCGACGTGCAGGTGCGCGGGCGCGACGTCGACGCGAACTTCGTCTACGCACAGCAGTTGCTCAAGCGGATCAAAGCGATCCCCGGCGTGGCGGACGCGCGCATCCAGCAGTCCAACAAGGCGCCGGTGTTCAACGTCGACGTCGATCGCACGCAGGCGCAGCTGCTGGGCCTGACCACGCGCGACGTCGCCAACAGCCTGGTGGTGAATCTGGCCGGCAGCAGCCAGGTCGCGCCGACCTTCTGGCTGAATCCGCAGAACGGCGTGAGCTACTCGATCGTGATGCAGACGCCGCAGCACCAGCTCGATTCGCTCGCCGCGCTGGGCAATCTGCCGATCGGCAACGGCGCGGCGGCGGGCGGCTCGACGCTGGGCGGGCTGGCCAGCTTCCAGCGCGCGACCGGTCCGGCGCTGATCAGCCAGTACGACGTGCAGACCATGGTGCAGATCCACGCGACGACGCAGGATCGCGACCTCGGCGCGGTCGCGGGCGACATCCGCCGCGTGCTCGCGGAGACGAAGGCCGAGGTGCCCAAGGGCTCGAACGTGCAGTTGCTCGGTCAGGTGCGCACGATGGACCGCGCGTTCTCGGGCCTGCTGTTCGGGCTGCTCGGCGCGGTGGTGCTGATCTACCTGCTGATCGTCGTGAACTTCCAGTCCTGGCTGGATCCGGCGGTGATCGTGTCGGCGCTGCCCGCGGCGCTGGCCGGCATCGTGTGGATGCTGTTCGCGACCGGCACCACGCTGTCGGTGCCCGCGCTGACCGGCGCGATCATGTGCATGGGCGTGGCCACGGCCAACAGCGTGCTGGTGATCAGCTTCGCGCGCGAGCGCCTGGAGGTCCTGGGCGACGCCACCGCCGCCGCGCTGGAGGCGGGCTTCGTGCGCTTCCGGCCGGTGCTGATGACGGCGCTCGCGATGGTGATCGGCATGCTGCCGATGGCGCTGGGCCTGGGCGAAGGCGGCGAGCAGAACGCGCCGCTGGGACGCGCGGTCATCGGCGGGCTGATCTTCGCGACCTTCGCGACGCTGGTCTTCGTGCCGGTGGTGTTCAGCCTCGTGCACCGCCATCACCGCGGGACCGCGGCCGCTGCCGGCTCCCTCGAACCGAACGACTTGACCGCCGGCGCCGCGACCGCGCTGCCCGGGGCCGGAGATCCCTCCCATGCGAACTGATGCCAAGGCCGCCGAGGCCACCCGTCCTCCACGTTTCAAGCTCGCCGCGACTGTCGCGGTGGTGGCGGCGATCGTCATCGTCGCGGCCGGCCTGTGGTCCCGCAGGTCCAACGCCGAGCAACTGCGCGGCGCGGCCGAGGCGCGCGGCCAGCCGACTGTCGCGCTGATCGCGCCGCAGCCGCTGGCCGAGGGCGGGCTCGAGTTGCCCGCGCGCATCGAAGCCTGGTCGCGCGCACCGATCTACGCGCGCGTCAGCGGCTACCTGAAGCGCTGGAACGTCGACATCGGCGGCAAGGTGAAGGCGGGACAGCAGCTTGCCGAGATCGAGACCCCCGACCTCGACCAGCAACTGATGCAGGCGAAGGCCGAGCTCGCGACGGCGCGCAGCAACGCGGCGCTGGCGGCGAGCACGGCCAAGCGCTGGCAGGGGCTGCTGGCGTCGGATTCGGTGTCCAAGCAGGAGGTGGATGAGCGCACCGGCGACATGGCCGCGAAGCAGTCGCAGGCGGCGGCGCTGCAGGCCAACGTCGAGCGCATCGAGGCGCTGAAGCGCTTCACGCAACTGAGCGCGCCCTTCGATGGCGTCGTGACCGCGCGCAATACCGACGTGGGCGCGCTGATCAACGTGGGCGGTGCGCCGGGGAGCGAACTGTTCGTCGTGTCGGACATGCGGCGGCTGCGGGTCTACGTGAACGTGCCACAGCGACAGGTCGCGCAGGTGCGCACCGGCGACAAGGCTGTGCTGACCGTGCCCGAGCGGCCGGGCCAGCGTTTCGCGGCGACGGTGCAGTCGCTGGCGCAGTCCATCAACACGGCGAGCGGGGCGATGCTGGTGCAGCTCGCCGTCGACAACGACAAGGACGAACTGCTGCCGGGCGGCTTCGCGACGGTGCGCTTCGAAGGGGCGGCCAAGGGCGAGGCGGCCCAGGCGGCGGGCGGCGTGTCGCTGCCGCCGGGCGCGGTGATCATCAACAAGGATGGCGTGCAGGTCGCGACCGTCGACGCGGGCAACCGCGTGCGCCTGCGCAAGATCACGATCGCGCGAGACATGGGCACCCGGATCGAAGTGGGCGCGGGGCTCAGTCCCGCTGATCGCGTCATCGCGAATCCTCCGGACGGGCTCGCCGAGGGCGACCTCGTGCGCGTCGCGCAGCCGGCGGCATCGCCGACCGCGTCGACGTCCGTGGGCGCGCCGAAGGGACGGTCATGAGCACGCGCGGCAAGCGGCACCTGAGCGCGGGGATCGCGCTCGCCGTGACGGCATGGCTGGCCGGCTGCGCGCAGGCGCCGCGGACGCAACTGCCCGACGTGCCGATGGCCTCGGCCTTCAAGGAGGCGCGTGGCCCTTGGATTGAAGCGGGCGGCTCGACGGCGGCGATCGCCTTCGACGGCTGGTGGCAGGGATACGGCGATCCCGAGCTCGACGCGCTGCAGCGGCGGCTGATCGAGAACAGTCCCGATCTCGCCTCGGCGCTGGCGCGCTATCAGCAGGCGAAGGCGGCCACCGACAGCCTGCGCGCCGCGCAGTCGCCGACGCTCAACACCTCGCTCAATGCGCAGCGCGACCGGCAGTCGGAGAGGCGGCCGCTGCGGGTGCTCGGGCCGACCTCGCCCGATTGGTACAACAGCGCGACGCTGGGCCTGGACCTCAGCTATGAGGTCGATCTGTGGGGCCGGGTGTCCCGGCAGGTCGAGGCGGGTGTGGCTTCGGAGCGCGCCGCCGCGGCGGATCTCGCCGCCGCGCGGCTGGCGCTGCAGGCGCAGCTGGCCGACTCGCTGCTGCAGCTGCGTGGACTCGATCGCGACAACGCCTTGCTCGCCGATGCCGAGGAGGCCTACACGCGCGCCTTCGATCTGATCTCGCGCCGGCACGAGGCCGGCATCGCCTCGGGCCTGGATCAGGCGCGGGCGCAAGGGCAACTGGAATCGGCGCGCTCGCAGCGGCGCCAGTCGCAGGCGCAGCGCGCGGTGCTGGAGCACGCGATCGCCGCGCTGGTCGGCGCGAACGCGTCGAGCTTGCGCATCGAGCCGGCGCCGGCGCTGCGGCTGGCGACGCCGGTGGTGCCGCCCGGCTTGCCGTCGACGCTGCTGGAGCGGCGTCCCGACATCGCGGCCGCCCGCCAGCGCGTCGTGGCGGCGACGGCGACGCTGGGCGTCGCGCGGACGGCGTTCTTTCCGTCGGTCGTGCTGAGCGCGCAGGGCGGCTTCCAGAGCAGCGATCTGGGCCGCTTCATCGAGGCGCCCAACCTGTTCTGGGCGATCGGTCCGACGCTGGCGATGAACCTGCTCGACGGCGGGCGGCGCAAGGCGGAGGAAGCGCGCGCGAAGGCGGCGCTCGATGAATCGGCGCAGCGTTATCGCGGCACGGTGCTGGCGGCGTTCCAGCAGGTGGAGGACCAGCTCGTGCTGCTGGATCGCTATGGCGAGGCGCTCGAGGCGGAGAAGAGATCGGTCGATGCGGCCGAGCGCGCGCTTGCGCTGGCGACGAACCGCTATCGCGCGGGCGCGGCGGCGTATCTGGAGGTCGTCACCTCGCAGACGGCGGGCCTGCAGGCCAGGCGCAGCGCGGTCGATCTGGAGACCAGGCAGAGACGGGCGACGGTGGCGCTGGTGAAGGCGCTTGGCGGTGGTTGGAACGCCGAGACCGAGTTGAAGGCCAGTGCTGCGCGCTGATCGAGTCGCCGTGCTTTGATGTACCCGTAACGCCAGATCGGCAAATGTAAAACGCCTTTCCGAAATCTGGCGTTCTCGTTAGTCTGCGCCCCGTTGTCGACATGGCCGCGCCTGCGCGCTGGCGTGTCGGCACATGGCCGCTGCCCACGGCCACCGTCCCCGATGCGGATCCTGCTGGTCCGCGCCGCGCGAGGCGGGATCGGCTGTTGGGTGTTCCCGAGCAGTTTTTTGATTCACCGGTGACCGGTGGTGGCGGAGCCATGCCCGCGCCCCGGTTCGCCTCAACGAGACATTGGGAGACAAGCGATGAAGCGCATTCATTTGAACGAGTCCACCGACTTGGTCGCACCGAAGCCGCCGCAGGCCGGCCCACTGCGCGCGCCGAGTCCGCGGCACGGTCTGGCGGTCATGGCGGTCGCGGTCGGTGTCGTGGCGCCGATGGGCGCCGCGCATGCCGTCGACTGGCCGTCCGGCTTCTCCAAGTGCGCCGATGAAGGCGGCACCTGCAAGGTCGGCGATACCGCTCGGCAGGTGTCCTTCGGCGTGAAGGACAAGTGGGTGATCAAGACGCTCAGCGGCAGCGTGGCGTGCACGTCGGCGACCTTCGGCGGCGCCGATCCCAACCCGGGCGTGAACGAGAAATGCGCGGTGGGGCCGGCGGGCTCGCCAGCGCCTTCGCCGTCTCCAGCGCCAGCCCCTGCGCCTTCGCCGGCTCCCGCTCCATCACCGGCTCCGGCGGGGCAGAGCGGCGGCTACGCGGGCGCGGTCACGGGCGGCGGCAGCGCGACGCCGGTCACCGTGAAGACCGCCGCCGAGATGCAGGCCGCGATCAACGCCTACAGCGGCAGCGGCGGCCTGGTGATCCGCTACGCGGGCACCTTCGACTTCGGCACCATTCCCGATCCCTGCGCGCAATGGAAGAAGCCCGCAGGCGCGGTCGTCGAGATCAAGAACAAGAGCGACGTCACCATCGAGGGCGTCAACGGTTCGGCGGCGAACTTCGGTCTGGCGGTCAAGGCGGCGGCGAGCAACATCATCATCCGCAACATGACGATCGGACTGCTGCCCGGCTCCATCGACGCCATCGGCATCGAAGGGCAGAGCGGCAAGTTCCCGAGCAATGTCTGGATCGATCACAACACGCTGTTCAGCTCGCTGGCCGAGTGCTCGGGCGCGGGCGACCTGGAGTTCGACGGCCTGGTCGACAACAAGGCGGGCGCGCATCACCTGACCTACTCGTACAACTACATCCACGACCACCACAAGGTCGGGCTGATCGGCTCGAGCGACAGCGACGCGAGCGACCGCTACATCACCTTCCACCACAACGTGTACAGCAACGTCGGCTCACGCATGCCGCTGCAGCGCGCGGGCTATACGCACCTGTACAACAACCTCTATTCGAAGGTCCTCACGTCGGGCGCGAATATCCGGATGGGCGGTTACTCGCTGATCGAGGGCAACTACTTCGAGCAATCGCAGAATCCGGTGACCTCGCGCGACAGCCCCTCGATTGGTTATTGGGAACTGCGGAACAACAACGTGAAGAGCCCGGCCGATTTCGCGACCTACGGCATCACATGGGTGGCGAGCGAGTCCAGTCCGTCGCGCGACGCGACCGACTGGAAGTCGACGGCGAACTTCCCGGTGGGGATTCCGTATTCGTACACCGTGCACGACCCCGCGTGCGTCAAGCAGAAGCTTCCGAGCGTGGCCGGAGCAGGGAAGAACCTGGCGACGCTGAGCTGCAATTGATGGGCTGATGAATAAGGGCCTTCGGGTGCGAAGGCCCTCGGCGCCGATATTCAATTGCGGCCCAAACGAAAAACCCCGCAAGACTTGCGTCTTGCGGGGTTTTGTATTTGGTGGCGCTTCAGGGATTCGAACCCCGGACCTGCGGATTATGATTCCGTCGCTCTAACCGGCTGAGCTAAAGCGCCTTGCGAAGAACGCGACTATAGCAAGCTTTTCGCGGACAATGCAAGTCCCGCCGACGCCGACAACAAAAATAGTTCGGCGGCCCGTCCCTCGCGAGCACCTCATGTTCAGCTTCCTCAAGAAAAAACTCGGCTTCGGCTCGTCCGATCCCACACCCGCGCCCGAACCCGCGCCGGCTCCCGAAGCCGCCCCTGCGCCCGCGCCGATCGCAGCACCCGCCGTCGAGTCCCCCCCGGCTCCGCCGCCCGCCGTCCCGCAAGTCCTGGCCCCCACGCCTGAACTGGCGCCTCAGCCGGCACCTCCGTCCGCGCCTGTCCCCGCGCCGGCTCCGACTCCGACTCCCGCTCCCGCTCCCGCTCCAATCGTCAAGCCTGTCCTCGCCCCAGTACCGGCTCCCGCTCCCGTCGTCAAACCCGCCCCTGCGCCGGCACCGGCCCCGGTGGCCGCGCCCGCTCCGGTCGTCGAGCCCGAGCCCGAACCCGCGCCTCGCAAGAGCTGGATGGACAAGCTCCGCCAGGGGCTGCGCAAGACCGGTTCGAGCATCGCGCAGGTCTTCACCGGCACGCAGATCGACGACGCGCTCTATGAGGAGCTCGAGGCCGCGCTGCTGATGGCCGACACCGGCGTGAAGGCCACCGAGTTCCTGCTCGAGGATCTCAAGCGCCGCGTCAAGGAGGCCAAGGCCACCGACCCCGCCGCCGTGCGCCACCTGCTGGTGGACGCGCTGACCGAACTGCTGCAGCCGCTGCAGCGCCAGTTGGTGATCGGCGAGCAGTCGCCGATGGTGATGATGGTCGTGGGCGTCAACGGCGCCGGCAAGACGACCAGCATCGGCAAACTCACGCGCCACCTGGCCGACGCCCAGGCCAACGTGCTGCTCGCCGCCGCCGACACCTTCCGCGCCGCCGCGCGCGAGCAGCTCGCCGTCTGGGCCGATCGCAACCGCGTGCAGATCGTCAGCCAGGAAGGCGGCGATCCGTCCGCGGTGACCTTCGATGCGGTCGTGGCTGGCAAGGCGCGTGGCTGCGATGTCGTGATCGCCGACACCGCCGGCCGCCTGCCGACGCAGCTCCATCTGATGGAGGAGCTCAAGAAGATCAAGCGCGTGATTGGCAAGGCGCAGGAGGCCGCGCCGCACGAGGTGCTGCTGGTCGTCGACGGCAACACCGGTCAGAACGCGCTCACGCAGGTCAAGGCCTTCGACGACGCGCTCGGCCTGACCGGCCTGATCGTCACCAAGCTCGACGGCACGGCCAAGGGCGGCGTGCTGGCGGCCATCGCGCGCGAGCGTCCCATCCCCGTCTACTTCATCGGCGTGGGCGAGAAGCTCGAGGACCTGCAGACCTTCGATCCCCGCGAGTTCGCGCTCGCGCTGCTGGAATGACGTCGAAGTCCCCGGTCGCCAATCCGTCGAAGGACGGCAGTGATTGGGGACGGTGAGGTGTGAGGTTTCGGCGCTTGCCGCCGGGGCCTCATACCTCGGCGGCCAACGCCCGGGCCTTCGCAGGACACGTGAAGGCTCGGACAGCAAAAGAGCTCCCAAGTGGAGCTCTTTGCATTTACATCGGGAAGCCGCCGCCCCCGCCACCCATGAGGTTCTTCAGCCCGCCCATCTTCTTCATCATCTTCATCAGGCCGCCGCCCTTCATCTTCTTCATCATCCCCTGCATCTGATCGAACTGATTGAGCAGGCGGTTGACCTCCTGGATCTGCACGCCGGCGCCGGCGGCGATGCGGCGTTTGCGGCTGGCCTTGGTCTTGCCGTCCATCAGCAGCGCGGGCTGGCGGCGTTCCTTGGCGGTCATCGCGTTCAGGATGCCTTCCATGCGCTTCATGTCGCGTTCGGCCTTGTCCATGTCGGCGGCGCCGGCCTTGGCGGTCATCTGCGTGGGCAGCTTGTCCATCAGTCCCGACAGCCCGCCCATCTTCTTCATCTGCGAGATCTGCGCCAGGAAGTCGTTCAGGTCGAAGCCGTCGCCCGACTTGAGCTTTTCCGCCAGCTTCTGCGCGGCCTCGACGTCCACGCCCTTCTGCACTTCCTCGACCAGCGCGACGATGTCGCCCATGCCGAGCACGCGGCCCGCGTGGCGGTCGGCGTCGAAGACCTCCAGGCCGTCGATCTTCTCGGACACGCCCGCGAACTTGATCGGTGCGCCGGTGACCTGCTTGACCGACAGCGCCGCGCCGCCGCGCGAGTCGCCGTCGAGCTTGGTCAGCACGATGCCGGTCAGCGGCAGGGCCTCCTTGAACGCCTTGGCCGTGTTGACCGCGTCCTGACCCTGCATGGCGTCGACGACGAACAGCGTCTCCACCGGCTTGAGCGTCGCGTGCAGGTCGCGGATCTCGGCCATCAGCGCCTCGTCGATCGCCAGACGGCCGGCCGTGTCCACCAGCAGCACGTCGAAGAAGTGGCGCTTGGCGTGGTCGAGCGCGGCCAGCGCGATGTCATGCGGCTTCTGGTCCGGCGCCGACGGGAACCACTCGGCGCCCGCCTGCTTCGTCACCGTCTTGAGCTGCTCGATCGCGGCCGGGCGGTACACGTCCGCCGAGACCGTCAGCACCTTCTTCTTGCGTTTCTCGGTCAGGTGCTTGGCCAGCTTGGCGGTCGTCGTCGTCTTGCCGGCGCCCTGCAGGCCGGCCATCAGGATGATGGCGGGCGGCTGTGCGGCGAGGTTGATGTCGGCGATGCCCTCGCCCATCGTCGCCGCCAGTTCCTTATGGACCACGGAGACCAGGACCTGGCCCGGATTCAGCGAGCCGGCCACCTCCTGGCCCAGGGCCTTCTCCTTCACGCGGGCGACGAAGTCGCGCACCACCGGCAGCGCGACGTCGGCCTCCAGCAGCGCCATGCGCACTTCGCGCAGCATGTCCTGCACATTGGACTCGGTGATGCGGGCTTGGCCTCGCATCGTCTTGACGAGCCGGCTCAGTCGATCGGTCAGGGTGGATGCCATCGTAGAAGCGCCCCCGTGAAAGAGGGCGCGCGTCATTACACTTTGCGGATGATTTTATCGTTCGCCTCCGCAGAGCCCAGCGGCCCCCTCCTGGCCGCCCTCAGCGCCGCCGGGGCTCTGGCCTACGCGGCGGCCGCCGCCTTCGCTCACCGGCGGCCGCTCACCTGGCGCCCGGTGCTGATTCTGGCCTGGGTGCTGCACCTGGCCGCGCTGGTCGTGGACGTCGGCGGCATTGGCGCCGCGCCGGTCAATGGCGGCCACGCCGCGCGCTTCGGCTTCGCCCCCTCGCTGTCCATGACGGTCTGGCTGGTGACCGGCGTCTATCTGGTCGAGAGCCGCTTCCTGCCGCTCCCCTCGGCCCAGCGCCTGCTCAGCGTGCTCGGCCTGGCGGTGATGCTGGTGGCCTGGATGTTCCCCGGCGAATACCGCCCCCAGGCCGGCTCGCCGCTGGCGCCGCTGCACTGGGCGATGGGGCTGGCCTCGTACGGGCTGTGCGGCGTCGCGGTGATGCACGCGGTGATGCTCAATCGCGCCGAGCGCCAGATGCGCGCGCAGAAAGGGCAGGGCGCGCCGATGCTCGGCACGCCGCTGCTGCGCCTGGAGCGGCTGACCTTCCAGTTCGTCGGCGCCGGCGTCGTCGTGCTGTCGATCGCGCTGCTGCTCGGCGTGGCGTTCACGCCGCACTGGAAGTGGGACCACAAGACGCTGTTCGCCGTGCTGGGCTGGCTCGTGTTGACCGGCCTCCTGACCGGCCGGCGCGTGTTCGGCTGGCGCGGCAGGCGCGCCACGCGCTGGCTCTACTTCGGCGCCGCGCTGCTGCTGCTGTCCTATGCGGGCTCGCGCTTCGTGCTCGAGGTCATCCTCCAGCGTCCGCCCACCTGACCCCTTCCGGCCTCCTCATCGTGATCAAGCTGCTCTTCTGGATCGTCCTGCTGGCGGTGGTCGCCTTCGTGCTCGGCTTCAAGCGCGGCCGTCCGGCGCCGCGCGAGGAGCAGCCGGACCGCCGTCCCGCCCCGCCGCAGGCGCTGCCGGAGTCCATGGTCCGCTGCGCCGAGTGCGGCACGCACCTGCCCGAGAGCGAGGCGCTGCCCGGCCGCGGCGGCCACTTCTGCGGCGCCGCGCACCGCGCCGCGCACGAGGCCCGCCTCGAGGCGGCCGACGCCGCCCGCGCGCGCGGCGGCGTCTGACGCCGGCGGCCCGCATGGCGACCTCCGAGTCCGGCAGCGCGATCAGCGCCAGCACCATCCAGCGGCTGTACCGCGCCTTCATGGGCGCGCGCGCGGCGCTGGGCCTGGCGCTGCTCGCGACGCAGTCGATCGCCAGCCTGATGGGCGCCAAGCCCACGGGCTGGGCCGCGCTGTTCTCGCTGGTCTACGGCGCGCAGGCGGTGCTCGCGTGGGTGCTGCCGCGCTGGTTCGGCGGTGGCGACACGCCGCCCAAGGATCGCGCCGGACTGACGACACGCCAGTTCATGGTCAGCATCGGCGCGGACCTGCTGCTGTTCACGCTGCTGCAGGTGCGCGATCCGGTCGGCCCGTACGGCGCTCTGTTCTTCATGCCGGCGCTGATGGCCGGCGCGTTGCAGCCGCGGCTGCGCGCGCTCGCCTGCGCCGCGCTGCCCAGCCTGGTGCTGCTGCTGCTGTCGGGCTGGGCGGTGTTCAACGACCATGACGGCGCGCTGCACATCAGTCAGGCGGGGCTGCTTGGCTGCGGCCTGTTCGTCGTCACGCTGCTGGCCAACGAGATCGCCGCCCGCCTCGCCCGCGAGGAGCGCGCCGCGCGCGGCAGCCTCGAGTACGCGCGCCAGCAGGCCGATCTGAACCGGCTCGTCATCGAGGAGATGGAGGAGGGCGTGCTCGTGGCCGATCGCCGCGGCCTCGTGCGCACCGCCAATCCAGCGGCCCGCGCGCTGCTGTCGGAGGGCGCGTCGCTGCGTTCGGGCTCGTTCCGGCTCGACGCGGCGCCGGCGTGGAAGCCGCTGCTGCGCGCGATCGAGAAGGCCTTCGCCGGCGAGCTCTGGCCCGAGTCCGGCCGCGACCTGCTGCTCGACTTCGGCCGCGGCTCGCAGCGCTCGCTGCGGGTGCGGATGCGCTTCACGCTGCGCCCGCTGGATGGCGACGACCTGTGCGTGCTCTTCCTCGAGGACAACCGTCACCTCGAGGCCCGCAACCGCCAGGAAAAGCTGGCCGCGATGGGACGCGTGTCGGCCGGCATCGCGCACGAGATCCGCAATCCGCTCACCGCCATCGCGCAGGCCAACGCCCTGCTGTCCGAGGACGTCGCGCAGGAGCCCCGGCTGGAGCAGCTGACGCGGATGATCGCGTCCAATGTCGAGCGGCTCAAGCGGCTGGTCGACGACGTGATGGAGGTGGCGCCCGGCATCGCGCCGGTCGCGCTGACGCTGGCCGCCGCGCCGCTGGTGCGCGAGTACTGCGCCGACTGGAGCGCCACGCAGCGCCTGCCCGAGGGCGAGGCCAGCCCGCTGCGCGTCGAGGTCCAGCGCGACACGCTGCTGGTCAGCTTCGAGCCGGAGCATCTGCGCCGCGTGCTGATCAATCTGCTGGACAACGGCCTGCGCCATGCGCGCCCCGGACCCGGCGCGCTGCGCGTGCAGCTGGCCGAGGACGGCGAGTGGGTGCGGCTGTCGGTGTTCAGCCGCGCCGAGCCCATCCCGGCCGAGGTCGAAAGACACTTGTTCGAGCCCTTCTTCTCGACGCGCAGCCGTGGCTCGGGCCTGGGCCTGTACATTTGCCGCGAGCTCTGCGAGCGTTACGGCGCGCGCATCGATTACCACCGGCGCTCCGCCGACGCGGGCAGCGGCCCGGATGCCGGAATGAACGAGTTCCGCGTGCTGCTGCCGCGGCCGTCCTCGACGCCGTCCATGCTGGCCTCGATCCCGTCGATGGGGCCGGACTCCCACTTCCCCGATACCGAACTCCATGAGCGCTGATCCCCGCCTGCTGGTCGTCGACGACGAGCCCGACCTGCGCACCCTCTACGAGATGACGCTGCTGCGCGAAGGCTTCACGCTGGACAGCGCCGGCACCGTCGAGGACGCGCTCGAGCGGCTGAGCGCGCGCCGCTACGACGCCGTCATCACCGACATGCGGCTGCCCGACGGCAGCGGGCTGGACATCCTGCGCTGGCTCGAGCAGCAGGGGCGCAGCGAGCGCGCGCTGGTCATCACCGCCTACGGCTCTGCGGAGAACGCCGTCGAGGCGCTCAAGGCCGGCGCCTACGACTATCTGACCAAGCCGGTGGACCTGCGCCAGTTCCGCATGGTCGTGGCCTCGGCGCTGGGCCGCGCGCCCAAGGCCGAGGGCACCGTGCCCAAGCCGTTCTCGTCCGCGCCCGCACCGGTGGCGCCCGCGGCTCCCGTCGCTCCCGTCGCTTCCGCGGCGGCGCGGACTTCCTTCAACGACGACGAGCCGGACGCGTTCGCGCCCACCCAGCCGGCCGGGCTGGATCCGCTGCCGGCGCGGGAAGCGCCCGCGGCCGCGCGCGCGCCGGCGCTGGAGCGCCGCAAGGCGCCGCGCACGCCGCCGCTGACCGGATCCGCGTCGGCGCTGGACCGGCTCGTGGGCGACTCGGCGCCGATGCGGCAGGTGCGCGATCTGATCGAGAAGGTCGCGCGCAGCATGGCGCCGGTGCTGCTCAATGGCGAGTCGGGCACCGGCAAGGAGCTCGTCGCGCGCGC